>Ga0134121_10000047_pt1 | contig 130665 bp, 96 predicted proteins | sample KB301_FD_96463 | JGI IMG/M metagenome (GOLD analysis project Ga0134121, IMG submission 96463) | Terrestrial soil microbial communities without Nitrogen fertilizer from Kellogg Biological Station, Michigan, USA - KB3-0-1 | ecosystem: Environmental > Terrestrial > Soil > Unclassified ... | reverse complement strand
CCTCGCCGACGCCCTGACCGAGCACCGCCTGGGGAACGACGCCGAGAGCGCGGAACAGCTCGAGCCAGGCGTACTGAAAGACGAAGAGCGACGACTCGATCCGGCGCGGCTCCAGGGGCCCGCCGGTCAGCTCGCGGAATCGCCCGGCGGCGCGCTCGCGGGCGGCGCGGAAGATCCCGGGCCACCGGTGCGGTCCCTCGTCCATGTCGGCGACTCCCGCCCGGAAGAGAAGGGCCACGCGAGGCGCGCCCGCGTCCGCGGCGGGCGCGGCGTGCGGCGCCGCCGTCCGGTCCCCGCCCGCGAACCGCGCCAGGCCGGAGCGCAGCGCGTCGGGGCGCGAGGCGACGAGCGCCAGGCGATGCGGGAAATGCGTCCGTCCGGTGGCGGCGACGGCGGCCAGGTCGCCGAGGGCGATCCCCGGGTGCGTCTCGAGCCAGACGGAGTAGGCGCGCGCCAGGTCGTCGAGCGCCCGGGCGCCGCGGGCCGACAGGATCACCAGGTGCGGCGCCTCCCCCGGGTCGGCGGCCGGCGCGGTCTGGGCGGGCGGCGCTTCCAGGAGCACGTGGGCGTTGGTGCCGCCGAGTCCGAACGAGTTGACGCCGGCGATGCGCGGATGCGCGCCTCCAGGCCAGGGGGTGATCGCGGTCGGGATCGAGAAGGGCGTGCCGGCGAGGCGCAGGTGCGGGTTGAGCGCCTTCAGGTTGCGCTGCGGCGGGATCTCGGCGTGACGGAAGGCGAGGATCGTCTTGATCACCCCGCCCATCCCGGACGCCGCCTCGCTGTGACCCATGCTGGCCTTGGCCGATCCGATCAGGCACCGGTCGGCGGGCGAGCGCCCCTCGGACAGGACCGCCTGCAGCGCCGCCACCTCGATCGGATCCCCCATCTCGCTCCCGAGACCGTGCGCCTCGACGTAGCCGACCGCGGCCGGCGCGATCCCCGCGTCGAGCAGCGCCTCGCGCACCGCCGCCTGCAGCGCCGAGCCGTGCGGGACGGTCAGCGCGCTGCCGCGCCCGTTCTGGCTGACCGCCGTGCCGCGCACGATGGCGAGCACCCGATCGCCGTCCTGCTTCGCGTCCTGGAGACGCTTGAGAAGGAGGGCGCCGCATCCCTCGCTGCGCACGAACCCGTCGGCCGACGCGTCGAAGCTGCGGCAGGCCCCCGACCTGGAGATCATCCCCGCCATCGAGAACGCCACCATCCAGGCGGGCGACAGGATGGCGTTGACCCCCGCGACGATCGCCAGGTCGGTGTCGCGGGCGCGCAGGCTCCGGCAGGCGAAGTGGAGGGCGACCAGCGACGACGAGCAGGCGGTGTCGAGCGCGACGCTGGGCCCCTTCAGATCGAAGACGAACGACAGGCGGTTGGCGGCGACGGCGTTCGAGATGCCGGTGCCGCCGCGCGCCGGCGGACCGAGAAGCCCCTTGTGGTAGTCGGCCTCGTTGGTGATGCCGACGAAGACGGCGGCTCGGCTGCCCGCCACGCCATCGGCCGGGATCGCGGCATTCTCGAACGCCTCCCAGACGACCTCGAGCAGGAGACGCTGCTGCGGGTCCATCCCCGCCGCCTCGTTTTCCGAGAGGCCGAAGAAGCCGGGGTCGAACGCGTCGATGCGGTCGAGGAACCCGCCCTTGCGCGTGTGAATGGTCGCCGGCTCGACGAACTCCGGCCCGTAATCGGCCTCCTTGTCCCAGCGGTCGGCCGGCGCGTCCCGGATCGTGTCGGCCGCGTCGCGCAGGATCGTCCAGTACGACTCGGGGGAGTCGGCGCCGCCCGGGAACCGGCAGCCGACGCCGACGATGGCGATCGGTTCGGACGGCGGGCGCCGCGCCGCCTCGAGCTCCGCCTTCAGGCCGCGGATCTCCAGGAGGGCCTTCTTCAGGAGCGATCCGTAGTCGCGCTCGCCGCCGTCCTGCGTCATGGCTTCCGGCGCGGACGCGAGTCGGACAGCTCCTGTCCGAGCATCTCGGCCAGCTCCTCGTCGGAGAGGTCGTCCAGACCGGACGCGGCGGCGTCGCCGGCTCGCGCCCCGCCCGGGCCGGCCGGCGCAGCGCTCCCGCGAGCCGGTGCCTCGAGCGCGAGGACGTCCCGCATCAGATGATCGGCCAGCGCGCCGATGTTGGGATGATCGAACGAGACGGTGGAGGAGAGCGTCGCGCCGAACGTCACCTGGAGCCGGTTCCGCAGCTCGACCGAGGTCAGGGAGTCCATCCCCATGTCGAAGAACCCCGCCCGCGGGTCGAGCGCGACCGCGGGATCGAAACCCAGCACGGTGCGGATCTCGGCGCCGATCTGATCCATCACCAGCGCGCGCCGCTCGTCGGCGGGGGTCTCACGCAGCCGCTTCAGGAACGACCCGTCGGCCCGCTCCGTCCTGCCGCCGGCGGGCTCGACCGCCTCGAAGAAGGTGGAAGGCGCGCGGCCGGCGAGGAAGAGCCCCCAGTCGGTGATCGGCACGACGGCGATCTGCGGACGCGCCGAGAGGAACACCCCGCCGAGCGCCTCGATTCCAGAGTCGGGCGGGATCCAATCCATCCCCCGGAGCGTGAAGCGCTCCTCCTGATCGCGCCGCGCCGCCGCGCCGATGCCGGACCACGCTCCCCAGTTGATGCTGAGCCCCGGCAGGCCGCGCGCGCGCCGATGGGCGGCGAGAGAATCCAGAAACGCGTTGGCCGCCGAATGGTTGGCCTGCCCCTTCGAGCCGAGGAGCGAGGCCACCGACGAGAACAGGACGAAGAAATCGAGATCGAGGTCGCGCGTCAGCGTATGCAGGTGCCAGGCGCCGTCCATCTTCGGTCCCATGACGAACGCGAACCGCTCCCAGCTCTGCTGCATCAGGATGCCATCGTCCAGCAGGCCGGCCGAATGGATCACGCCCCGCAGCGGCGGCATCGAGGCGCGGATCTCCTGGAGCGCGCGCCGCACGTCGTCGCGCCGCGTGACGTCGCCCTGCAGGACGCGGATCGCGACGCCCGCCTTCTCGAGGGCCGAGAGACGCTCTTTCGCCTCCTCGTGGACGCCGCTGCGGCCCATCAGGGCGACATGACGCGCCCCGGTCCGCGCCAGCCAGGCGGCGACCGAGGGGCCGAGGCCGCCGAGGCCGCCGACGACGAGGTAGGTCGCGTCGGGCCGCGTCCGGACCTCCGCCCCGGGAGCCGCCGGCAGCGTGACGACCAGCTTGCCCACGTGCTTCGCGCCCTGCATGGTCCGGAACGCCGTCAGCACCTCGGTCGCGGGCAGCTCGCGGATCGGCACCGGCCGCAGCTCGCCCGCCGCGAACCGGTCGATCAGGCGGCGGAGCATGGCGCCGACCTTGACCGGCTCCTCGCGGCACATCCGGAACAGGTTGATCGTCGCGTAGAGCGCGCGCGGCCGGACCGCGGCCGCCTGCTCCGCCGTGAAGACGGCGGTCTTGCCGATCTCGAGGAAGCGTCCGTCGTCCTTCAGGGCCGCGAAACTCTTCGGGATGAACTCCCCGGCCAGGGAGTTCAGGACGACGTCGACGCCCCGGCCTCCGGTCGCCTCCCGGATCTGGTCGGCGAACTCCAGCGTCCGCGAGTTCATGACGCGCGTCACGCCGAGCGACGCGGCGGCGGGCCACTTGCCGGGGCTGGCCGTGCCCCAGACCTCGGCGCCGGCGCTGCGCGCCAGCTGGACGGCGGCCATGCCGGTGCCGCCGGCCGCGACGTGGACCAGCACCCGCTCGCCGCGCGCCACCTTCGCGACCTCGTTGAGCGCGTAGTGCGCGGTCAGGAAGTTCGCCGGGATCGACGCGGCCTCGGCCATGCTCAGGGTGGGCGGCTTCTTCACGACCAGGGACGCGGGGGTGACGACGTACTGTCGCATGCACCCCTCGGCGACGGCGACGACCTCGTCGCCCGCCCGGAGGTCGTCCACCCCCGCGCCGACCGCGGCGATCTCGCCGGCGCACTCGAGGCCGTATCCGCGCCGCGGCTCGGGCGCCAGGCCGAGGGCGTCCATCACGTCCACGAAGTTCAGCCCGCAGGCCATCACCCGGATCTCGACCTCGCCCGGCCCCGGGGGGGTCCGCGCGGCGGGGACCCAGCGCAGCGCGTCGAGGGTGCCCTTGGATTCGGCGTGCAGGCGGAACGGGGTGTCGGACGGCGGCTCGCGGCGATCGGGGGCCACGCTCCCGGCCGCGCCCGCGCGCCGCAGACGTCCCATGTACCGGGTGCCGCGCCGGAGCGCGACGTGGTCGTCCTTGTGGCCGTCGCCGATCCGCAGCTCGCGGACCAGGGCGTCGACGTCGGCCGGGCCGGCCTCGGGGTCGAGGTCGACCGGCACGCAGCGCAGCTCCGGATGCTCCAGGGTGATCGCTTTGGCCATGCCCCAGAGACCCGCCTGCGCCACGCCGGTCACCGGGTCGGGCTCGACGACCTGGCGGGCGCCGCGGGTCACGAGCCAGAGGGCCGGCGGCGGCGTGTCGGAGCGCACCAGGGCCTGGACCAGGTTCAGGGCGCTCAGGCAGCCGATCCGCGCCGCCTCGACCGGCCCGCCGCCATCGAGACTGTCGGGCGGGGGAGCGTCGAGGCTCCACAGGTGCACCACGCCGTCGGGCGGAGTCTCGAGCTCGCTCAGGAGCCGGCGGATCTGCGCCGGGTCGGCCGGGTCGAGGAGGTAGCGGCCCGCGCCGCGTGTCTTGAACCCGCTGCCGGCGGTCGCCAGCGTGCAGACGTCGCCCGCTTCGCGCAGCCTGTCGGCCAGGGCGCTCCCGACCCCCGAGGCGTCGCCGCAGACGAGCCAGCGCTTCGGGCCAGCGGCCGGCCGCGTGTCGGCGGACGCCGCGGCGCGGGCGATGACGACCGACTGCGGGTAGATCAGCCGCGCCGGGTCGCGCGGCAGCTCGACGGTCTCGACCGCGTCGTATCCCCGCGACGTCAGGAGCCGTGTCCAGTCCCGGGGTCCGATCAGCGGATAGCCGGAGCGCAGGTCGTGATCGGCGAACCGCCACCATCCCTCCAGCAGGCCGAAGGTGAGATCGATCCAGCGCCGCCGGGCGCTCCCTTCGAGGAGGATCAGCAGCCCCCCCGGCGCCAGGAGCCGGCGGATGTTCTCCACCGCCTCGGCCAGGTCGCGGGTGGCGTGGATGACGTTGGCGGCCAGGACGAGGTCGAAGGAGCCCGGCTCGAACCCCTGTGCCTCTGGAGACGTCTCGACGTCGAGCACGCCGTAGCGCACGAACGGCGCGGCGCGGAATTTCTCCCGGGCCTTGGCGGTGAACATCGCGGTGATGTCGGTGAACAGGTACTCGGATCGATCGGCGGGGAGGGCCGGCAGGACCGAGGCGGTGGTCGCCCCGGTGCCGGCGCCGATCTCGAGGATCCGGACGGTGCTGTCGACGGGCAGCCGCTCCACCGCCCGGGCCACCGCCCGCGCGACCAGCGTGTTCGCGGCGCGCGGCTCGAGGCTGTCCTCGTACAGATGGGTGGCGGCGCGCGTGTCGCCGCCGGGGAACAGGAGCTGCAGCGGGTCGCTGCGGCCGTCGAGCACCTCGGCCAGGAACGGTCCGGTGCGGCGCAGCAGGCTGAGCTCCGGCTCCGATTCGGGGAACGTCTCGAGGACCGCGTCGAGCAGACGCGTCGGATCAGATTCGAGAGGGGTGCGCGCCACCACCCAGGCGTCGCCGTCGGGCGTCAGGATGCCGTCCTCGGCGAGGGACTCGAGCAGACGCCCCAGCAGACGCTTCTGCGCGGCGACGACGTTCAAGCGCGTCGCGAACTGCGCCGTCGTCAGCCGGTCGCCCGGGGTGAAGGCGAATCCCAGCTTCCGGAAGGCCGTGGTGGTGCAGCCGAGCGCGGCCGTCTCGAGACGCTCGCGGATTCCCGGCACTCCGGGGCGATCGGCCGGCAGGGGGAGCGCCGCGGCCTCCGCGACGAGCGCCGCGTCGAGCGCCGCCGGAGCGGGGAGCCAGTCGGGGCGCGTGAACGAGCCGCGGGCCGCTTTCGGACGCCACTCCACTTCGTAGAGCCAGTCGCGCCACGCCTCGCGCTCGGACGGCCGCAGCGCCGCGGGCGTGGCCGGCCGCAGCGTCAGCCCCTCCACCTCCGCGACCGGCGCGCCGGTGTCGTCGAACAGCCGCAGATCGGCCGTGAGCGCGCCCGAGGGATCGGATCCGGGTCGCAGCCGCGCGTGGCTCCAGAGCGCGCGCGTGTCGCGGCGCGCGATCCGGACGCGGCGCGCCGACACCGGCAGCCAGGTGGCGCCCGCGTCGCCCGGCAGCGCCGCCAGGAGCACCTGGAGGCCGCCGTCGAACAGGACCGGGTGGAGGAGGTAGCCGCCTTCGCCGACGCCTTCGGGCAGCCGGATCCGCCCGAGCGCCGAGCGCTCGCCGCGGCGAATCGATTCGACCGCCCGGAAGCCGGGACCGTACTCCAGCCCGCGCGCCCGGGCCTGCTGGTAGAAGGCGTCGGCGGCGATCGGCTCGGGGCATCCGGCCTCGAGCGCGGCGCGATCGACCCGCATGGCGTCGCCGCCCGCCGCGACGGCACGGCCGGTCGCGTGCAGCCGCCACCCGCCGTCGTCCTGCCGGCTGAAGATCCGGACGGCGCGCGCCGACTCACCCGCCGGCTCGACGACGCACTGCACCGTGCGCTCCTGGTCGGTGATCAGAAGCGGCAGGCGGATTTCGACGTCCTCCAGGACGGGGAGCGGGCCGTCGCCCGTCGCGGTCGACGCCAGCAGCATTTCGATGAAGGCGACGGCGGGGAGGACGGCGCTGTCGAACACGCGATGGTCGGCGAGAAACGGCGGCGACGCCGCCAGCGACTGCGTCGATTCGAAGATCACCTCGTCGGGGCGGCTGGCGACGGCGTGGCGCCGGCCCAGGAGGGGATGCGCGGCTTCGCCGTCCGCACGACCCGGCAGGGTGGCGACCGGCGCGCCCGCCTCCTCCAGGTTCAGCCAGTGGCGGCGCGCCTCGAACGGATAAGTCGGCAGCGCCACGCGCCGATCGCCGCTCCCCTCGTGAATCGCGCTCCAGTCCACGACGGCCCCTTCGACGTGCAGCGCCGCGGCGGTCTCGAGCAGGTCGCGGAGGTCGGTGCCCTCCCGGCGCAGGCTCGACCACCAGCGGGCCGCGTTGGCGGGAAGACAGCGCCGCCCGAGCGCCGTGAGGGTCGGCTTGGGGCCGATCTCGAGAAATCGGAGGTGGCCGGCCGCGTGCAGCGACCGGAGGCCGTCGTGGAAACGGACCGCGGCCAGCACGTGGTCGCGCCAGTAGGACGCCCGGGCGACCTCCGCGCCCGCCAGCGCTCCGGTCACGTTCGACACGAACGGGATCGCGGGCGCGGCGTAGGTCACGCCGCCCGCGACCTTCTCGAAGGCGTCGAGCATCGGCCGCATCAGCGGGGAATGGAAGGCATGCGAGACGACCAGCGGCTCGACGCGCACGCCCTCGGCGGCGAAAGCGCGCGTCACCGCCTGCACCGCTTCGCGCCGGCCGGAGACGACGACCTGCTCGGGGCCGTTCACCGCGGCGATCGACAGCTCGTCGCGATGCGCGGCGAGCGCCCGCGCGACGCGCGCCTCGTCGGCGAACACGGCGGCCATGGCGCCGTCCCGCGGCAGCGCCTGCATCAGCCGGCCGCGCGCCGCCACCAGCCGGAGGGCGTCCTCGAGGCCGAAGACCCCGGCGACCGCGGCGGCGACGAACTCGCCGACGCTGTGACCGATCACCGCGGCGGGACGGATGCCCCACGACCGCCAGAGCTCCGCCAGCGCGTGCTCCAGCGAGAACAGGGCCGGCTGCGTGTACGCCGTGTCGTCGAGCACCCCCTGCGAGGCGCCGAACAGCACGTCGAGGAGCGGCTTCTCGAGGAGCGGACGGAGGATCGCGTCACACCGGTCGAGGGCGCGGCGGAAAGCCGGCTGGGTCTCGTACAGCCCGCGGCCCATGCCGGCGTACTGCGACCCCTGTCCCGTGAACAGGAACGCCACCTCGAACGGACGCGCCCCGTCGACGCCGGCGTGGGCCAGCCCGGCCGGGGTCCCGCCGTCGGCGAAGGCTCGCAACGCGTCCGCCAGGCCGGTGGTCGATTCGGAGACGACGGCGAGGCGCCGGTCGAGGTGCTCGCGTCCCGTGGTCGTGGTGACGCCGACGTCGCCGAGCCGCGTCTCCTGACGCTCCGCCAGGAACGCCGCGTACTTTCCGGCCAGGGTGCGCAGCGCCGCGTCGCTTTTCGCCGACAGGGCGACGACGTGCGGGCGCCGCGTTCCATTCCCGGGTCGCGCGGCGCCTCCCGGCGCCTCTTCGATCACCAGGTGGGCGTTCGCGCCGCCGGCGCCGAACGAGCTGATGCCGGCGCGGCGGGGCAGGGGGCGGCCCGCCGCGTCGAGCGGATTCCAGTCGCGGGTCTTCTCGATGAGGTGGAACGGCGAGCCTTCCAGCTCGATGCGCGGATTGAGCGATCGGAAATTCTGCAGCCCCGGCAGGGCCCGGTGCTTGAGGGCGAGCAGGACATTGACCAGCCCCGCGACCCCGGCCGCCGCCTCGGTGTGGCCGATGTAGGTCTTGACGGTGCCGAGACCACAGTACCCGGGCGGCGCATCGCGCACGCCGAACTGCTTGCCGAGTCTCTGGAAGGCCCGCTTGAGGCCGTGGATCTCGATCGGATCCCCGAGCGGCGTGCCGGTGCCGTGCGTCTCGATGTAGGTCACCGTGTCGGGAGCGACGCCGGCGTCGAGGTGCGCGTCGACGATCACCTGCGTCTGGGCGTAGGCGTTCGGCGAGGTGAGGGTGCGGGCCTTTCCGCCGTGATTGCTGGCGCTGCCGCGGATCACCCCGTAGATGTGGTCGCCGTCCTCGAGCGCCTTGGTGAGCGGCTTGAGCAGCAGCAGGCCCGCGCCCTCGCCGCGGACGTAGCCGTCGGCGCCGGCGTCGAAGGTCCAGCAGCGCCCGGTCGGCGACAGCATGCCGAGCTGCCCGAACCCGATGTAGCGCAGGGGCGAGCAGATCAGGCTCACACCGCCGGCCAGCGCCAGGTCGCACTCGCCGAGCCGCAGGCTCTGGATCGCCGAATGCACGGTCAGCAGCGAGCTGGAGCAGCCGGTGTCGATCGGGAAGCTCGGACCGTGGAAGTTGTACCAGTACGAGACGCGGTTCGGGATGCAGGTCGTCCAGCTGCCGGTCTGGCGGTGCCCGGTCATGCGGCCGAGGAACTGGTCCTCCAGCTCCTTGTAGTCGTAGTTGCAGACGCCGATATAGACGCCGACCCGGCCGCGCGCCAGCGACGACGGGGCGTATCCCGCGTCCTCCAGGCAGTGCCAGGTCATCTCCAGCATGAATCGCTGCTGCGGATCCATCAGATCCGCCTCGCGCGGCGAGATGCCGAAGAAGGCGGCGTCGAACCGGTCGATCGACTCGAGGAAGCCGCCCCACTTGCTGTTGGTCTTGTTGACGCCCTGGACCGGATCGCCGTAGTACCGTCGCCAGTCGAAGCGGTCGGCGGGGACCTCGGCGATCTGCGACCTGCCGGACGCGAGGTTGCGCCAGTAGGCGTCGTAGTCCGGCGATCCCGGGAAGCGGGCCGCGATCCCGATCACCGCCACCGCCCGGGAGAACCATCCTTCCGGGTCGGGACGGGGGGACCGCAGCGGCATCGGGGGTTCGTTTTCGTCGCGCGGGTGACCGGAGCTCACGCCAGGCCCTCTCGACAGACCCCTTCCGGGCCGCGTCTGTATCCTTCTTGATAGGGAGCGAGCCGTGCCGACACCCTTGTTATATTACACTCTCGCCGCGGCCTTCAGAGAGGTTCCGGATGATGGATCGCGCAGAGATTCTCGCCGTCGTCATGAAGCATGTCCGGGCCAACGTGCACCTGCCGGACGGGGGGGTGATCGATCCCTCCCGGTCCCTGGTGGAGCAGGGCGTATCGAGCCTGGACGCGGTGGAGATCGCCTTCGGCGCGGCGAAGGAGGTCCGCCTGCGGATGTCGACGGCGGAGACCACGCGTCTCCGGAGCGTCGATCAGCTCGTCGACCTGCTGCTCGCCAAGACGGGCGGCGTCGCGCCCCGATGAGCTCCCCGTCGCGCGTGGGGAACGCCGCGATCGCCAACCGGCGGCTCATCCCGATGGAGCAGTCGAAGGAGATCCTGAACCGCCGGCTCGGCGCGTCGAACGTCCTGGTCGCGTCGCGGGTCCGCGGCCCGCTGACGCCGGAGCTGCTGCGCCGCGCGCTCGACCTGCTGCAGCGGCGTCATCCCCGGCTGCGCAGCACCATCGAAGGCCCCGACGCCGAGCTGCGCTTCAGTGACGAGCGGGCGGCGCCGATCCCGCTCCAGGTCGGCCGCTACGCGGACGAGGCGGCGGCGCAGGTCTCGGAGCTGGAGGAGCTTGGCCGGCCGATCGACGCCCGGTCGTATCTGCTGCGCGCCACGCTGCTCGTTCCGGAAGACAAAAGCCGGCCGTGCCGCCTGATCCTCCTGTCGCATCACGCGGCGGTGGACGGTTATTCGCTGGTCGAGCTGCTCGAGGACCTCGTCCGGTTCTGCGGGAGGCTCCATGCCGGCGGGACGCCGCCGGGCGCGGAGGTCGAGCCGCTTAAGCTCCTGCCGTCGGCGCACGACCTGATGCCGGCCGACCTGAAGGGGCTCAAGGGCCGCTTCGGGACCTGGCTTCACGCCCGGCGCGCGCGGGCGCGGCTGCGCGGCTTCCGCGCCGGCACGCTGCCGATCGAGCGGCTGGTTCCGCTTCGCGAGCGCGCCTCGGGCGCGGTCCGCCGTCTGCTCTGCGAGGATCACGTCCGCGCGCTGAAGACGCGCTGCGAGGAGAGCGGCGCTTCGATGCACGGCGTGCTCTGCGCGGCGCTGCTGTTCGCGGTGGCGCTGCGGCTGCCGGCCCCCGACACGGGCGAGGGGATCCCGGTGGTCTGCCGCTCCTCGGTCAGCCTGCGCCAGAAGGTCCAGCCGGCGGTGGGACGCAAGGACCTGGGGCTGCTCGCGTCGTTCCTGCTCTCTTACCACCGCATCCGGGCGGAGACGACGCTCGACACGGTGGCCACCGAGGTCCTCGAGCAGCTCTGGCTCGGCTACCGGAACCGCGACATGTTCCGCGGTCTGCAGGGGAACATGAAGAACACCGACGCGGCGCTTCGCGGGAGCATCCCGGTGACCGTGTTCGTCACGAATCTCGGCGAGCCGGGGATCGAGGTCGAGCACGGCCCGTTCCGAATCGAGGAGATCGACGGTCTGCCGGCCGGCGCGGCGTTCGCGGGGGTCCTGGGCCTCGCCAGCGTGACCGTGAACGACCGCCTGTCGCTCGGCTTCTTCTTCTCGCGGCCGTCGCTCTCCGACGCCACCGTGGCCGGTATCGCCGACGACATGATCCGCTGCCTGGCGCTCGCCGCGAAGGGCGAGGTCCGCTTCCGGGAGCTCGCGTCCCGTGGCTGAGACCGGACGCTCCCTCGCCGGCAAGGTGGCGATCGTCACCGGTGGTGGACGGGGGATCGGTCGCGCCGTCGCCCTGGCGTTCGGCCGCGAGGGGGCGAAGGTCGTGGTGACGGCGCGTCACCGCGACGAGATCGAGGCGGTCGCGGAGGCGATCCGGGCCGCCGGCGGCGAGGCGACGGGACTGTCGTGCGACGTGGCCGACGGGAGCGCGGTGCAGGCGATGGTCTCGCAGGCGGTCGCCATGTTCGGCCGCCTCGACGTCCTGGTCAACAACGCCGGCGACGGCGGCGAGCGGACCGCGGTCTCGGAGAGCGATCCCGATCGCTTCGCGCATGTGATGCAGGTCAATCTGATGGGACCGTACCATGCCTGCCGCGCCGCCGTGCCGCGCATGCGCGCGGGCGGCGGCGGCAAGATCATCAACACCGGCTCGGGAGTCGGGCACACGGCCCGTCCGGGGAACGCCGCGTACGCGGCGTCGAAGGCGGCGCTCTGGAGCTTCACCCGCAGCCTGGCGATGGAGGTCTGGAAGGACAACATCGAGGTGAACGAGGTGATCCCCGGGCCGGTCGACACGCGGCTGGCCGAGCCGTTCTTCCATCGCGGCGCCGAGGTGACGGCCGGCGGCGCGGAGAGCGAACGGGTCAAGACGCCCGAGGAGTGCGTGCCGATCTTCCTGTTCCTGGCGAGCCACCCGCAGGGCGGCCCGACGGCGCAGAGCTTCAGCCTCGCGCGGCGGGCGATCTGAGCCATGCCGACGCCGATCGGTGCGGGCCGATGACGACGACGGGGCGGCTGCAGGGGAAACGCGCCGTGCTCACCGGGGCGGGGAGCGGCATCGGCCGGGCCACGGCCCGTCTGTTCGCCGCGGAGGGGGCCAGGGTCTTCATCTCCGATCTGCGCGCCGAGTCGGCGGAGGAGACCGCGCGGATGATTGCGGGCGCCGGCGGCGACGCCGGCTGGTGCGCCTGCGACGTCGGCAACGAGACGCAGGTCGCGGAGATGACCCGACGCGCGGTCGACCGGCTCGGCGGTCTCGACACCCTGGTCCTCAGCGCCGGCACCTTCACGCGCGGACGACTGCACGAGCTCACCCTGCACGACTGGGAGTGGGTGATGCGGGTCAACCTGACCGGGATGTTCCTGTGCGCGCGCGCCGCGCTGCCGCACATGATCCAGGGTGGCGGCGGCGCGGTGGTGGCGGTCGGCTCGGTGTCGTCGGTCGTCTCCGGGCGGGGCAGCAGCTCGGCCGCCTACAAGGTCTCCAAGGCCGGCGTGCTGCAGCTGGCGCGGACCATCGCCGTCGAGTACGCCGATCGGGGCATCCGGTCGAACTGCGTCTGTCCCGCCGGCGTCGAGACCGATTTCGAGCGCCACGCGGAGGAGGACGCGGCGCGGGCGACCTCCGTGCTCTCCGATCCGGTGTCCCCGGCCGCCACGGTGTTCAACCTGCTCGGCCGGCGCGCCCGCGCCGAAGAGATCGCCGAGGTCATCGCCTTCCTGGCTTCGGATCAGGCCTCGTTCGTGACCGGGTCGGCCGTCATGGCCGACGGAGGATTCACCGCGATCTGAGCGGCTGCTCCACGGGCTCCGGCTCCTCCGCGGTCTCGCGCGGCGCGGCGCTCTTGGGTCGCACGACGGTCTCGGGCTTCCCGACGGCCTTCGGGTGCGCCGCGCGCACCGCGTCGAGAGCCGTCTTCGCCTCCACCAGGTTCGAGTCCAGCTTGAGGGCCGCCTCGAACTCCGGGATCGCCTGCTCCGGCTGGCCGAGCTTGACGTAGACGCGGCCGAGACCGTAGTGGGACCGCGCGCTGTCCTCCTTCGAGTTCTCGATGGCGCACTTGTACTCGAAGGAGGCGTCGCGCAGCCGGTCGGTCTCGAGATAGAGATCGCCGGCGCGCACGTTGCCGGAGATCATCGTCGGGTTGAAGCGGGTGCAGGCGCGGTACTCCTCGATGGCCCGGTCTTTCTCGCCCAGCGCGCTGAACAGGTCGCCCAGGCTGAGATGGGCGTTGCCGTTCATCGGCTCGAGCCGCAGCGCCAGCTCGAGCGACTTGACCGCGCGATCGATCTGCCCGCGTTTCGCCTCGATCTTGCCGATCTGGCGGTGCGCGGTGGCCAGCTCCGGCCGGAGGGCGAGCGCCGTCGCGTATGCCTTCTCCGCTTCGTCATACCGATCCCGGAGACCCAGGAAGTCGCCGTAGGTCAGCCAGCCGTAGACGAACCGGGGATCGGCCGCGACGCATCGGGCGCAGGCCGCGATGGCGTCGTCGATCTGATCCAGCTCGTAGCCGATGTAGGCGAGAAGGAGCTCCGCGCGGGCGCGGCAGGCGCCGGTCGCGCCGGCCTGCCGGGCGAGGGCGATCGCGTCGTCGTGCTCGCCGCGATCGAAATGGATCCGGGCCAGCAGGAGGAACGCCTCGCCGTTCTTCGGATCCATCTTGAGGAGGGCGCGGGCCTCGGCCGCGGCTTCCGAGTACTCCCCCTCCTGGAACAGCATGCGGGCGAGACTCTCGCGGGCGTCGGTGCGGACGCCGAGCCGCTCCACGCGCGGGATCCAGTCTTCCTTCTCGAGAAAATCCTTCGGGTCCCGGCTCATGCCTTCGTCTCCTCCGGAGCGGGTCGGCGCGCCGGGCCGGCCCGCACCAGAAGATAGGCGTCGACCGGCTCGAACGCACCATACAGCATCTGCTGCGCGCGCCGGGAGTCCTCCTCCTCGAGCCCGTCGCGGACCGTGCGGCCCGCGATGAAGCGCTGCAGCCGGACGCGGAACGGGGCCCAGCAGCTGCCGGTGGCGTTGAGGACCTCGATCTCCTCGAAGCCGGCGGCGCGCAGCCGCGTCACGATGTCCTCGCCCGCGATCACGACGCCGCGCTCGGCCGTCGCGTGGACCGGATCGGCGGTCACGAAGAACGAGCCGACGAACTCGCCGGCCGGCTGGATCCACTTCCTCAGCGCGGCCAGCCAGGCCGGTCCGGCCGCCGAGCGGCTCAGGCCTTCGGCGCTGAGGACGAGATCGTAGCGCTCCTCGGGCGGCGGGGGGGACCCCGGCCGGCGGTGGAGGGAGCGCACGCCGTCGGGCATCGAACCGGTGGCGGGGTCGATCGCCAGCGGCAGCGTGTCGACGACGGCGTCCGGGAAGCGCGTCTTGAGATGCGCGGCGGTGGCGCCGTGGTCGCTTCCCAGCTCGAGGATGCGGCGCGGCGGCTCGGTGCCGACGCGGAACGACAGCAGCTCCGTCACCAGGTTGGCGGACGCGTGGCTGGCGTCGCGCTCCTCGTGCGGCCAGCAGCCGATCGTGCGATAACCGGTGCGGTCGAACCATTCCTCGATGAGCTGGCCGGCCGCGTCCTCGGAACCGGCCACCCGGATCTCGCGCGCCTTCGGGATCGTCGGCTCGTCGTGCCAGTCTCCGGAGAACCCCTGCGACGCGGTCCGGCGGCTCGACACGGCGTGACGATGGCTCCCGAGCCAGATCTCGCACCCGCCGCGGGGGTTCTTCTCGTAATGCCAGCCGGTCTTGCGGCGCACGGCGACGTCGGGGCCGTACGGGTTGGAGCAGCCGACGAACAGGCCGTACGGGCTCGAAGCCATCGATCGGATCCCGAAGTTGAAGTAGGTGGTGAAGCCGGTCCTCGTGATCGGTCTCCAGACGACGCCGTCGCGGCTGCGCCACAGGTCGCAGCCGCCGACGTTCTCGAGGAGGAGATTCAGCCGGTCCTCGTCCATGAAGGCGGCCACGTCGGGGGTCACCGTCTCCTTGCTCATGTACGGCATGGTCGCGGTCGACTTGAAGGTGCCGACGTAGATGTGGCCGTCGTGCGCGGCCAGCCGCCAGACGTATCCGTTGAAGGGATTGTTGAAGCCGGCGGAGAGGCCGCTGAGGGGGAATTTCAGACCGTTGTCGGTCATCCGCCCTTCGCCGGCGATGACGTCCCAGGAATCGTCGGGCCAGACCCGGACCAGCTCGGCGGGCGCCGGTCCGAGGCCATGGCGGCGGTCGTAGCCGCCGTCCAGGATCACCGCGCCGACGTAGAGAGCGCCGTTGAGCTGATCGAACGCCACGAAGGCCTCGTTGTTCGGCCCGCGACCGGCCCCCTTGTCGAGCACCCTGGTCCAGCGGTAGGGCGGCTTCCCCTCGGCGTCGGTCTTCCAGAGCTGGGCGCCGAAGGGGTTCACCGTTCCCGCGTAGAGGTATCCGTTGAAGGAGGCCATCTCGAAGATCGCCTCGTTGTGCGGATCGCCGAAGTCGTCGACGTTGACCTGGAACCAGCGCTCGCGCTCCGGGTCGGGGCACTCCAGGACCACGGCCGAGCCGCAGACGTTGGCCGAGTCGCCTTTTCCGGTGGGGGCCGTGAACAGCCGTCCCTTGAAGGAGACCAGCGGGCGGAAGTTGCGGTACTGGCTCGCCTCGAATCCCTGGAACTCCAGCTGCTCCCAGTCTGACCCGTTGTAGGAGCGGAGCAGGAGCGCGCCGGCACCTTTGGGTGGCGCGTAGGTCGTGATGTAGAGCGCCGGGGTGAAGTCCTTGCGGGACTGGAACACGGTCATGTTCCGCGCGCCCGCGTAGTAGGGCATCTGCCCCTCTTTGTGGTCCGGCATGATCGGCGAGACCAGGACCTTGTCCCAGGCTCCGTCGGCGGGATTGTGGCGCCAGACCTGGGCCCTCAGGTCGAACTCGTCGTACAGGTTTTTCTCCGGCAGCCGGACGGGGCACTGCTCCCAGTACCAGCTCTTCTTGGCCCGGGACGAGGAGAAGATGGAGGTCAGCGCGTACCGGCCGGTGGTGACGTAGAGGCGATCCCGGAACCAGGCCATGGCGTGGGGGTAGGAGTTGCCGGGATCCCCCATGCCGGCGGAGGCGACGCAGCGGAACTGGGCGCTCTGCAGTCCCGGGCGGATGGTGCCCGACCGGGAACGAGGCTCGACCGGCTCGATATGGTGCGTGGCGGACACGGGAAAGCTCACGCGCCATCACCGAAAGCGCGCCGGGCGGCCTTTCTCTGGGTCTGGGGCGAGGCGATCATCTGTATAATTTTAGCAGCCTTCGGGTCATGCATGTCACGCGGGAGGGGGAACCGTCGGATGGGCGCGAGAAGTCTGGACCAGATCACCCAGGAAGTCATCACCATTCTCAAGGACATCACCAGCGACTGGGACATCGACTCGTTCGACGGCGAGATCACCGCGGACACCCGCCTGGTGAAGGACCTGTCGTTCGAATCGATCGAGATCGTCCAGCTCATGGTCGCCCTGGAGCAGCACTTCCAGGTGAAGAACCTGGCCTCCGAGAAGCTGCTCATGAAGGACGGCAACTACGTGCCCGACCAGAGGGTCGGCGACATCGCCCGGTTCCTGCAGGGCGAGCTCGCCGCGGCATGAGCAAGACCCTCCTGCTCGGGCTGGACGGCGCGACCCGGACCTCGCTCGACCCGCTGTTCGCCAGCGGCGTCATGCCGTTCCTGCGCGACTTCACCGAGACCGGTTCGTGCGGCACGCTGATCTCCACGGTCTGCCCGGTCACGCCTCCCGCCTGGACCTCGATGATCACCGGGCGCAGTCCGGGTCACCACGGCATCTACGATTTCATCCGTGTCGAGAACCAGACGCTCGATCACATCCCGTTCCGCCTCGCCAACGCGCGCGACATCCGGTGCGAGCCGCTCTGGTCGATCACCGGGCGGATGGGCAAGGCGTCGGCGTTCCTCAACTTCCCGAACACCTTCCTGGTGCCGCCGTTCAACGGCGTCATGGTCCCGGGGTTCGTGACCTCGCGCGTGCTGCGCACCAGCGTGCATCCGCGCTCGTACTGGAAGAAGATCAAGGAGCTGCCCGGGTTCGATCTCGAGAGGGCCGCCTGGGATCTGGACGAGAACCGCAAGACCTTGATGACGCACCGCCTCGACCTCCCGGCGCTGCGCGAGTGGATCGCGTACATGGTCGCCAAGGAACGCTCCTGGCACGCCATCGCCCGCGACCTGGTGGCCAGCTCCGACTGCCAGCTCGTGGCGGTGGTGTTCGAAGGGGTCGATCGGCTGCAGCACATGCTCTGGGACGTCCTCGATCCGGCCTGCTTCCCGTCCAAGCCGACCGCGGACGATCTCGCCGCCCGCGACGCCGTCCACGAGTACTTCCGCGTCCTCGACACCCTGCTCGCGGACCTGGTGCAGGCCGCCGGTCCCGAGGCCCGGACCTTCATCGCCTCCGATCACGGCTCGGGCTCCACGGTCGAGCTGTTCCACATCAACTCCTGGCTGGCCGACGCCGGCTACCTGACCTGGACCCCCGACGCCGAGTACGGCAGCGACGAGCAGATGAGCGCCCGCAACATGCGCGACCAGTTCTCCTCGATCGACTGGGACAGGACGGTGGCCTACGCGCGCACCGCCTCGGCCAACGGCGTCTACATCGTCGACGGCCTGAGCCGGAAGCGCCCGCCGCTGACGACCGAGGCGCGGCGCGCCCTGGCCGACGAGATCGGCCGGAGGCTGCTCGCCTGGAAGGACCCCGCTACCGGGACGCCGGTCGTCACGTCGGTGGTGCACCGTGACCAGGCGTACCCCGGCGCCGCCAAGGACGAGGCGGCCGATCTGGTCGTGACGCTGCGCGACGGCGGGTTCGTCTCGATCACCAAGTCGAACGCGATCGTGAGGCCGAGACCCCAGGTGAAGGGGGCGCACCGGCCGCAGGGAATCCTGTTCGCGCGGGGCGCCGGGCTGAACCGCGGCGCCGCTCTGGGCGAGATGGCCATCGTCGACGTCGCGCCGACGCTCCTCTACAGCCTCGATCTGCCGGTGCCGGACGACCTCGAGGGGCGTGTCGTGTCCGAGGCGTTCACGCGCGAGTTCGCCGCGTCGCGTCCGGTGCGATCGTGCCGCGCCTCGGGGGAGGCGTACCCGTCCCAGGACACCCCCGTCCAGGAGAGCGAGGGGGAGCTCACCGCCGACGACCAGAACGTCGTCATCGAACGGCTCAAGGCGCTCGGCTACCTGGAGTAGCGGGCATGGCCCGCGTCCGCACCCGCACCATCGGCCTCCACGCCACCCGCCTCGGCGACGGCCCGCCGCTCGTCCTGACGCACGGTCTCGGCTCGAACCAGGCGTTCTGGTACTTCCGGATCGCGCCGCGTCTCGCGACGCAATACCGGGTCACGCTCTACGACCTGCGCGGACACGGCGCCTCCGAGGGTCCCGACGAGGGGTATACGACGCGCGACCTGGCAGGCGATCTCGAGGCGCTCTTGGACGCGCAGGGGATCGAGAGCGCGCACCTGGTCGGCCACAGCTTCGGCGGCGCCGTCTCCCTGCACTTCGCCGCGCTTCATCCGGAGCGCGCCCGGTCGCTCACCCTCATCGACTCGCGGCTGCACGCCCTGCAGCCGTTCGACAGCCCGGAGGATCGCGCCTTCTGGGACGGCCAGCGGGAGCGCACCGCGGCGCGCGGGCACCTGATGCCGCCCGGAACGCCGCGCTGGCTGATGCCGATGTTCGAAGAGCTCGCGGCGTCGACGCGCGCCAACCAGGGGCCCGGGCTGGTGCCGGGGCCGCAGGCGGGCGAGGAGCTCTGGGACCCGAAGCGCCGGTCGTCCAAACGCTGGCGCCGGCTCATCGAGGAGACGACTTTCCTTCAGGACGTGCGGGACGAGGCGGGGCTCACGGCCGCGGCGATCGCCGCGGTCGCCGTCCCGACGCTCCTGGTCTACGGCGAGCAGTCGCTGCTCTCGAAGACCTGCCGGGAGCTGGCGCGGCTTCTGCCGCACGCCGAGACCAGGATGCTCGAGGGCGCGGGCCACTTCTTCCCACTTGCCAGACCCGACTGGGTCGTCGAGACTATCATGTCGTTCCTGAGCCGAGTCCCGGAGACATGATGAGCACGACGGGTTCGCACGACCTCGACACCACCTACGCGCCGTTCGCGCGCGATCCGGCCTACGTCGACGGCAATCGGAAGTTCGTGGCCCAGCTCCCGCTCCCGCCGGGCGCGGTGGTCGTCGACATCGCGTGCGGGACGGGAGCGATCAGCGCGGCGATGCTCGAGCGCCAGCCGAGCCTGACGATCCTCGGGCTCGACTTGTCGCGCGAATCGCTCACGCTCGGCCGGGCCCGGTTCCTCGAAAGCGGCCTGCAGGCGCGCGACGGACTGTTCCTGGCGCGCGACGCGGCGGGGGCGCGGGTCCGCCTGATGCTGGTCGAGGCGAACGCCGAGGTGATCCCGTACCGATCCGGTGTCGCGGACCTCGTCTTCATGGGTCACTCGATTCACCTTCCGGCGCGGCGCGACGACCTGATCTCCGAGATCGTCCGCGTCATGAAGCCGGGCGCGACCTTCGCGTTCAACTCGGCGTTCTACGCCGGCGGGAACCCGGCGGGGACCGAGGTGTTCTATCGTCTGTGGATGGCGAAAGCGCTCGGCTACATCCAGGAGAAGGACGCCCGCCTGCGCGCCGAGGGACGGCCGGGGATCAGGCGGCAGCGCGGCACCAGCGCGCCGATGATCCCGTACCTCTCTCCCGCGGAGTGGAAGACGCTGCTCGAGGGCCACGGGCTCGAGGTCGCCTCGATGAGCGAGCGCACCATCATGATGACGAAGAGCGCCCACGAGGCGGTCGGCGCCTACAGCGGGTTCGCCCGCGTCATGGTGAGCGGCTATCCGATCGAGCTGGCTTCGGAGGCTCTGGTGCACGCCGCCGGCCCCGCCATGGACGAGGCCGGGTACCCCGAGGTGCCGAAGAACTGGCTGGAAGTGACGGCCCGCAAGCCCCGCGCATGACGCCTCTCAAGGGTCAGGTCGCGTTCGTCACCGGCGCCAGCAGCGGTATCGGGCGCGCGGCGGCGATCGCCCTGGCGCGCGAAGGGGCCGACGTGGCGGTTCTCGGACGCGACCGGGCGCGCGTCGACGAGACCGCCGCGCAGGTGAGCGCGCACGGCGTGGCCGCCCTGCCGCTCGTGGCCGACGTCTGCCGCGAGGAGGAGATCGAGACGGCGGTGGGGCGGATCCTGGAGCGTTTCGGCCGGATCGACATCCAGATCGCCAGCGCCGGGCGGGGGGCCGCCCGCGGCCCGCGCGCGGTGGTGCAGCTGCCTCTGGAGGAGTGGGAGGCGATCGTCGACATCAACCTCAAGGGCGCTTTCCTGAGCAACCGGGCGGTGCTGCCGGCGATGATGAAGCAGCGCTCGGGGACGATCCTCAACGTCTCCTCGGCGCGCGGCGGTACCGTGGCCACGCCGTTCGCCGCCGCGTACTCCGCCAGCAAGCGCGGACTGATGGGGCTGACCCGCGCCCTCGCCGAGGAGATGCGCCCCTACAACGTGCGCGTCCTGGCGGTGCTCCCCGACGCCACCGACACGCCGCTCATCGCGGCCGCGCCGGCCCTGGCGCCGCACGGCAAGATGACGCCCCGGGTGGTGGCCGATCTGATGGTGGCGATGATCGTTCAACCGGACGACACGTTCTGGTCGGAGACCCGGATCGCGCCGTTCTCCGGGGCGCCGCCGTTCTCCGGGCCGCGGAACTCGGGATGAACGACCAGGTCGGGACGGCGCCGAACGACCTCAGGGGCAAGGCCGCGCTGGTGACCGGCGGCGGCAGCGGTATCGGCGCGGCGGTGTGCCGACGGCTGGCGCGCGCCGGCGCCGGGGTCGCGGTGGCCGATTTCAACCGCGAGCGGGCGCAGGCGGTGCGTGACGATATCGCGACGGTCGCCACCGGTCCCGCCCCGATCGCGCTGGTCGGCGACGTGCGGCTGGAGGCCGACGCGGAGCGCTTCGCGAGCGACACGCTCGCCGCCTTCGCGCGCCTCGACGTCCTGGTCCATTCGGCCGGCGTGCTGCGGCTGCCGAAGGGCGGTCCGCGGCTTATGCACCAGATCACCAAGGAGGAGTGCGATCTGGTCATCGACACCAATCTCAAGGGGACGTTCCTGGTCAACCGCGCGGTCCTGCCGGCCATGATGAAGCAGAAGGCGGGTCACATCGTCAACCTGTCCTCGACCTCCGGACGCGTCGGCCGGGCGTTCGACTCGGTCTACTGCGCCTCCAAGTTCGGCGTGCTCGGGCTGACCGAGTCGCTGGCGGAGGAGATGAAGCAGTTCGGCGTCAAGGTGTCGGCGGTGCTGCCCGACGCCGTGGCGACCCCGCTGTGGGATCAGAACGGCCCGATCCCCGCCCCGGATCCGTCGCTCGACCCGGACCGCGTCGCCGGCGTGATCGAGTATCTCCTCGCCATGCCCCGCGACGTGAGCCTGGAGAACATCGTCATCCTGCCGTTCAAGAGCCGTCGTCGCAAAGAGCGAAAACCGCTGGACGGATCCTCGTCCGGCTAGAATGGAGGGGCTATGATCCCGCGTCACCGACCCGTTCCACGTTCCCGACCGCTGTCCCGGACGATCGCCCTGCTTCTGGCGTGCGCCCTGTGCGGATCATCGTGCGGGGTCGTGACGGCGAAGCAGGTGGTTTCGAGCGAAGCGCGGTTCGCCGTCGCCAAGGGCGCGGCGGCGGTTCCGGGAGGGAAGGACGTGGTGGCGCTGACGCAGGGCAACAAGATCGGTTATCGGATCGTGGAGCTGCCGTGCACCGACGAGCACGGGAAGCGGACCACCACCTCTCTGGCCGTCTGGTACCCGACCGACGATCCGGAGCGGCCGTTCGAGTACCACTTCGACAAGAACGCGGTGAAGACCCAGGTGGCCGAGAACGGCAAGGTGGCCCCCGGCAAGTTCCCGCTCGTGATCCACTCCCATGGCGCCACCGGAAGCGGTCTGAACTCCTTCTTCATCACCGAGACGATGGCCCGGCACGGCTTCATCGTCGTGGCGATCGATCACACCGACGACATGTACCTGGCCCGCATCCCGCCGAACTGGAAGCCGGCGCAGGAGCGCGGCCAGGCGATCAAGGCGCTGTCATACGCGATGAAGGTCCGCAACAAGTGGCTCGGCGACGACGCGGTCGCCAGCCGGCAGGTGATCGCCTACCGGCCGGCGCAGGTCAAGGCCGCCATCGACCTCATGCTGGGCGCCTCCAGGGACGCCGGGTCGCCGTTCGCCGGCCGGGTCGACGAAGCGAAGATCGGCGTCATGGGACATTCGTTCGGGGCCTGGACGGCGATGGCGGTGGCCGGCGGCGTCAGGCAGTTCGCCGACCCGCGGGTGCGCGCCGCGATCACCTTCTCCAACGCGGTCAACGCCACGGTCTTCTCGCCCGACGAGGTGGCCAACATCAAGGTCCCGTTCATGATCATGTTCGGCTCGACCGAGGTCGAGCAGGGGCGCGGCGACGATCGGACCTTCTTCTACGATCGGCTGCCCGGCCCGAAATACATGGTCGAGATCCAGGACGCGATTCACACCACGTTCTCCGGCGGTCTCAAGGAGGACCACCCGGACGTCGCCGGGTACCTGGGCGAAGCCAACCGTGCCGCGATCACCCGTTACGCCATCGCGTTCATGGGGTTCTATCTGAAGGGCGACGCGCAGGACCACGAGCAGCTCAAGGTCCGCGGCAGCGGCGTCAGCAATTACATCTACTCCGAATGACCGGGCCACGGCGCGACGACGGATCGGGGAGCCCGCAGGGGACGGACGAGATGCTCGGCTTTCTCGCCTGCCCCGTGACCGGCAGCCGCCTGCGACGCGACGGCGACGTCCTGGTGTCCGAGAAGGGCGGGCTGCGTTACCCGATCGAGAACGGCATCCCGATCCTGCTGCGGGAGCGGGCCATCCTCCCGTCCGGGGTCGCGTCGCTCGAAGGGTTCACGCGCGTCCCGACCCCCTGATCGGAGCGCCCGCGACGCGGCACAACGCGACAATCAGATCGTCGCGCCGCAGGGTCACGGCCTCGATTCCGATCGCGTTGGCGAAGACGTTCGTGCCGCCGGCCGCGGTCACCAGGGCGCCGGCCGGCCGGAGCCGGAATTCCCCGCTGGCGGGATCCACCGTCTCGATCTCGAGCCCGCGCAGGTCGAGCGCCGCGCCGTGACCTAGAGCCGCCGCCGCGGCGCGCTTCGCGCACCAGGCCCGCGCGATCCAGTCGCCGTCGAGAGGGCGCAGCCGGTCCCGATCGCCGGGACCGAAGACGGATGAGCCGATCGCGTCGCCCGCGGCGCCGGGCGCCTCGACCACCAGACCGATCGCGCCGCGGCCCGCGTCGGCCGCCGCGGCCCAGACCCGGTCGCCATGGACGGCGAGCGCCAGCGACAGGCCCTCGGCCAGCGGCCGGCCGTCATCCGACGTCCCGATCGGCACGTCGTAGGCGCCGACCTTCCGCCCCCGCGACGCCAGGACCGAGCGGGCCGCGTCCTTGAGCGCAGCGCGCCCCGCGAGCCAGGCGATCCGTCCCGCGGGCTCGCCGCCCCGTCGCGTCCACTCCTCCCGCTCTCCCGGATCGAGCCAGTACCAGGCGAGGATTTTTTCCCAGATCCCCTCGGCGGCGGTGAAAAAGCCGGGGGCGAGAGCGGGGAATTCGACGAGCGCGACGTCGCGCAGGCTCGCGCCGCCGGGCGCCGGGTCGACCGGCGCGGCGATCCGCTGACCGAATGGATCGCGGGCCGTCCGGTGCACGGCGAGCGGCAGACGGTACACGTAGTCCTCCCAGCCCTCCGCCGCGGCGTGCAGCCGGCCGTCGGGGCGCGTGGCGAACAGGTCGGCGGCGATCATCCCGTCGCGGTTCCGCGTGATCGAGACCTGCATCGCCAGCCTCTCGCCTTCCGGGGGGGGCGGTCCGTACAGACGGATCCTCCCGACGCGGAACGGGACCGGGTAGACGCCGTTCATCTCCTCGCGCCAGGTCCAGATGCCGACTCCCATGCCGAGCGCATCGAGGAGGACCGGATCGATCCGGAACGCCGGCCGCGGCGCCGATGCGAACAGGGGAGAGCGCGGCAGCACGGTGAGCTCGCCGGTCATGCCGGTCTCGCCATGCTCCCCGATGCGCGTGATCGCCCGCAGCATCGGTCCGTGGAAGCCGCGCCGGGGATAGATCTCGTCCACGCCCCAGTCGCAGGTCACCGCCCCGCGCAGGGCGGGCACCGGCGCCGGGGGCGCCGCGGGATAGCCGCGCTCCAGCACGACCCGGCCCGCGAGATAGACCCGGCGAGGATCGGCCGGATCGAACAGGGCGGCCTCCACCTCCATGCGGTCGCCGCGCGCCGCCACCTCGGCCGTGATCCCCGCGTCGACGGCGCCCCGCTCGAACGTCATCCAGCGCTGCGCGTCGAGCCGCTCGAATCCGGTGACCACGCGATCGGGCGCCAGGAGCGCGGCCGCTTCGGCCAGGGCCTCCATGCTGAACGTCAGCGGCATCACCGGCAGGCCGAAGGCCCCCGGGTCGACGCTGGAGACGGCGGACACGTTGGGCGTGTGTTGTCTGAGGAAGACCGCCTCGCTCACGTCGTAGCGCGCCGACGCCGTCAGCCGCTCGCCCGGGACGAGGCTGAGGATCCGATGCAGCATCGGCCCCGGATCCGCCGGAGCCGCGGCGCCGGCGATCCCCGGGGCGGCCGGCGTCCCGCCGTAGAACCGCCGCACCGTCTCCTGATACTGGTCGAGGAACAAACGCATGGTCTCGAGATGCTCGAGGACGATCCCGGCGCGGTCGTCGCCGGCGGCGGGAGGGGCGGGCTCGATCGCCGTCTCCGGCCGCGCCGCGCCCGCCGGCAGGGTCACGACGCGCGGGTCGAACCGCGGGCTGCGCGGCTGGAAGACGAAGGTCCTCGCGGCCGGAGCGCTCTTGGCCGCCGCGCCGGACGCAGACACGCCGCGCAGGTCGAACAAGGGGTGCAGATCGACCGGCAGGCCGGCCGCGGCGAGCCGCGCCAGGCCGTCGAGGAACGCGCGCAGCCCGTCGACCCCCTCCGGCTGCAGCGCGACGACCCCGGAGCGGCCGGCCGGCGACCGGCCCGGTCCGACGTGGAGAACGAGGTCGTCGGGATCGATCGCCACCGAGGCGAGCCGGTCGTTCCAGTCCGTGTCGGGTGAAGCGGCGACCGCGTCGATCGGGCAGGCCTCGATCTGTCCGGGCGCCAGCGCGCGCGTGTCGAGCCAGGGGGCTCCCGCGCCGGGACCACCCAGCGCGCGCGCCGGCGGCGGCAGGACGCGCAACAGCCAGCGGGCCAGAACGCCCCCCGCCGCCAGCGCCAGTCGCGCGCGCGCGGTGGCGTCGAGGGTCGCGGCGTCCGGCTCCGCGCCGCCGGATCCGAACAGGAAGTCCGCCATGCGTCCGGGGTCGGCCTCCTGCGCCGCGACCCGGTCGAACGCCTCCACGAAGCCCGGGAGCCAGACGGAGAGGTCCCGGAGCATCCATGGCCGGACCGCGTCGGCCCCTTCGAAGAGCCAGACGGCTCCAGCGGAACGTCCGGCGGCCGTGACGCGCGGCATGCGCTCGTAGTGCAGGCCGTCGGCGTCGATCCGCCCGGCGCCGGAGACGATCTGCTCGCGCGCCTGCCGGACGCGCACGGCCAGCGTGGCGCTCGAGTCGGCCACGATCGCAGCCGCCAGCTGACCGGACGCGAACCGGTCGCCGATCGCGCGCGCCGTGACGGCGAGCGGCGACGCGGCGTCGGTCGCGATCGTCTCCCCGGCGGCGTCGAGAGCGGCGGCGAGCTCGGCGGGCGTCGCGGCGCGCACCACGACGCACTCGAACGGCCAGGTGCGGTGCAGCGTGACGTCGCGACGCGGTTCAGGAGCCGGCATGTTCCTCGAGGATGCAATGACAGTTGATGCCGCCGAATCCCATGGCGCTGACGCCGGCCCGCCGCGGCGCGGGGCCGCCGCGATGCACCCACGGACGGGTCTCGGTGTTCACGTAGAAGCGGGTGCGATCCAGGCCGAGGTCGGGATGCGGCCGCTCGACCCCCAGGGTGGCCGGCAGGATCTTGTGCCGCAGCGCCAGCGCCGTCTTGATCAGGCTGGCCGCGCCGGCGGCCGGCAGGCAATGGCCGACCATCGACTTGACCGATCCGAGGGCGCAGTCGGCCGCGCGCCCGTTGCGTGGCCCGAACACCTGCGTGAGCGCCTGGACCTCGGTTCGATCGCCGAGGGGGATGCCGGTCCCGTGCGCCTCGATGAGGTGGACGGTCGCTGGATCGATGCCGCTGCGCCGGTAGGCGCGCGCGATGGCCAGCGCCTCGCCCTCGAGCCGCGGCGCGAGCAGCCCCTTCGACTTCCCGTCGCTCGCGACCCCGACCTCCTTGACCAGCGCGTAGATCCGATGGCCGTCCCGCTCCGCGTCCTCGCGGCGCATCAGGACCATCATGCCGAGCCCCTCGCCGAGCAGCGTGCCGTCGGCGCTCGCGTCGAACGGGCGGGGCTGGCTCTGGCGCGACAACGCGCCGATGTTGCAGAAGACCATGAAGGTCGGCGGGAGGAGGCAGGCCTGCGAGCCGCCCACCAGCGCGACGTCGCAGCGATCGGACTGGAGATTCATGACGCCGTAGTTGACCGCGAGCAGCGTCGACGCGCAGGCGCCGTCGACGATGTGGCTCGTCCCCATGAGGTTCAGGCGGTTCGAGATCCGGCCCGCGATCACGTTGGGGATGATCGCCGGCAGCACCTGCGCGTCGAGCGGCGGCAGCGAGTCGCGCATCCGCCGCCAGATCGCGTCGAGCTCCTCCGCCGTGTACTCCGGGTGGATCTCACGCAGAAGATCGATCACCTGGTCGAGCACGTCGGCGTGGAACACGTGGTTGGTGAAGCCCGGGTTGGTGAAGGTGCCGTGACCCAGGATGACGTCGGTGCGCTCGCCGGAGGGATGACCCGGCCCCAGGCCGGCGTCCTCGAGCGCCTCCCGCGCGACGCGCAGCGCCAGGAAGTGATCCGGATCACCGCCCTCGACCGACGCCGGCATGATGCCGTACTCCAGCGGGTCGAACCGGGACGCGTCGCCGAGGAACCCGCCGCGGATCGTGTAGATGCGCTCGAAGTCCTTCGAGTCGGGCTGCAGCGATCGCAGCGCCTCCGGGGCCGGATGATCGCCGATGCAGGAGCGCCGCGCCAGGATGTTCTCCCAGAACGCGCGCAGACCCGGCGAGCCCGGGAAGAGGCAGGACATGCCGACGATGGCGATGTCGGACGTTCGCGTCATGACGGAGGCTTTTCCGGGTCGCGCAGGAACCGCGACACCAGCTTCTGCTGCGTCTCGATGAACCGGTCCATGGTATCGAAATAGGCCTGCATCGGATCGGGCAGCAGGGCGACCGCCGGATCGATCGGCGCCTCCGCCGGACCGGCCGGCGCGCCCGCGGGGGGCGCGGACGGCGCGGGCCACAGGGCGGGCGGCGCGATCCCTTCCAGCCGCGGCGCGGGCAGGCGCGTCGCGAGCCGGATCGTGGTCGGCGCGGCGGCGACCGGACCGGCCTGCTCGAGCGTCGGCGTGCCCCGGCGCTCGTGCAGGAACTCGAGCCGCGCCGGGACGCCGTGCGCCACCATCTGTCCGAGCGCGAAGTGCAGCTGCGTGAGACTCGATCGCAGGTGCCGGTTGGCGGCGATCGCCTCGTGCGGCCGCCCCTTGAGGATGTCGGACGCGAAGGCGGCGAGATTGCCGCGCGGCCCGATGTCGACGAACAGGCGGATGCCGTCGTCGTGCATCCGGCGAATGGTCTCGTCGAAGCGCACCCGGCGCGTCCACTGCACCACGCACAGCTCGCGGATGCCGGCGACGTCGCTGGGAAAGCGATCGGCGGTGGCGCACGAATAGAGCGGCACGGACGGAGCGTGCAGGGTCCGTCCCGCGAACAGCTCGCGCAGCCCGTCGAGCGCCGGCTCGAACCACGGCGTGTGGTAGGGCCGGTTGAACGGCAGCGGCTGGACCAGCCCTCCCTTGGCGGACAGGAACCTGCCGACCTCCTCGACGAACGCCGGCTCGCTGCACAGGACGAACTGGTGCGGGCAGTTGTGCATCGCCAGCAGGACCCGGCCCGGATGGGCGTCGAGGAGCGCCTGCACGTCGGCCTGGTCGATCCCGCCGACCGAGATCAGGACCCCCGCGGGGATGTCGGAGCGCCGCTCGAGGGCGCGGATGTTCCGGTAGCCGTCGCGGATCAGCGCCACGTGGTCGACGTCGTTCTGGAAGCGCAGCACGCCGGCCATCTCCAGGGCCGCGAACTCGCCGCTGCTGTGCCCGACCACGGCGCCGACCGGAATGGCCAGCTCCTGGAATAGCCGCATCATGCCGGTGTCCGCGGCCGACACCGCCTCGACCGCGGCCCCCATGTTCCAGAGCGTGCCCTCCCGCCCGCGCAGCGGACCGCCGAAGATGTGGGCGCTCGGCGTGAAGTCGTCGTCGACCAGGCGGCAGGCCAGATCCACCAGGTCGAACTCGTGGCGCACCTCGGGAAAATGGAGGCAGAGCTCGCGCAGCATGTCGGGGTACTGACAGCCCTCGCCGGGGAACAGCAGACCGACGGTCCCCGGCGCATACAACGGATCGGCGGCGTAGAAGATTCCGCTGCGATCCTGGATCCGCCGGCACTCCGGGTCGGAGAGCTTCTTGAGCGCGTGCGCGGCCTTGCGGGCGAACTCGTCGAGGGTGGCCGCGACGATCGCCAGGCAGGCGCGACCTTCGGGAGCGCGGCGCAGCAGCGTGCGGGCGCAGGACGCCAGCGGCGCGCGGGGGTTCTCGCGGGCCAGAGCGATCGCGTCCTCGACGGCGCGGACGAGGGCCGCGCGATCGGCCGCCCGCACGACCGCCAGCTCGCTCTCCCAGGCGGGCCAGCCGCGCCGCGTCGCCGCGCCGTTCGCGTCCGGACCCATCAGCGATCCTCTCCGCGGGTCAGGGCGCTTCCTCCAGGATGCAGTGCGCGTTGATGCCGCCGAACCCCATGGCGCTGACCGCGGCCCGGCGCGGCGTGTCGCGCGAGCCGTGAATCCAGGGCCGGGCCGTGCGGCAGAGATAGAACGGCGTCTCGTGGAGCGCCAGATCGGGATGCGGCTCGTCGCCGTAGAGCGTCGGCGGCAGGACCTGATGATGCAGCGCCAGCGCCGCCTTGATCACGCCGGCCGCTCCCGCCGCCGAGATGGTGTGGCCGATGAGCGACTTGACGCTGCCGAGGGCGCAGCCGGCCCCTTCCCCCTGCGCCGGTCCGAACACCTCGCGCAGGGCCGTCACCTCGATCCGATCGCCCTTCGGGATCCCGGTGCCGTGGGCCTCCAGGAGCCCCACCGAGCGCGGGTCGACGCCGCCCTCCTCATAGGCGCGCCGGATGGCGAGCACCTCCCCCTCGGCGCGCGGCGCGAGCAGCCCCGAGCCGCGCCCGTCGCTGGCCGTCCCGATCCCCTTGATGATCGCGTAGATCCGGCTCCCGTCGCGCAGCGCGTCCGTGGCGCGCTTGAGGACCAGCATGCCGACGCCCTCCGCGAGCAGCGTCCCGTCCGCGTCCTTTCCGAACGGCCGCGGCGCGGCGCTGCGGGAGAGGGCGTCGAGCTCGCTGAACAGCATGAGCATCGGCGTGCTGAGGTGGCCGTAGACGCCGCCCACGAGGGCCAGGTCGCTGCGCCCGAGGATGAGATTGGTCACGCCGTGATCGATGGCGACGATCGACGACGCGCAGGCGGCGTCGACCGTGTAGCAGGCGCCCATCAGGTTCAGGCGGTTGCCGATCCGTCCGGCGACGATGTTGCCGCTGACGCTGGCGATCGCCTGCGAGTCCATCGGCGGCAGCGACGCGCGCAGCCGGGCGCGGATCTCCTCGAGCGCGGCCGCGTCCAGGTGGGGCGCGAGACGCGCCAGGATCTCCGTCGTCTGGTCGAGCATCAGCCCGTGCTGCAGCCAGTTGGTGTTCGCCGCGTGCAGATGGACGCAGTAGCCGAGGATCACGTCGGCGCGCTGGCGATCGAAATCGGCGTTCAGGAGGCCGGCGTCCTCGATCGCCGCGCGCGCCACCTCCAGCGCCAGGAGCTGGCTGGGATCGGACGAAGCGACGGCGTTCGGGATCATCCCCGAGGCGATCGGATCGAAGGTGGCCAGCTCCTTCAGGTAACCGCCGCGCAGCGTGTAGACGCGCTCGAACTCGGACGACCCGGGATCGAGGATGCGCGCGGCGTCCGGCGAGGGATGCTCGGAGATCGAGCAGACCCCGTCCTGGATGTTGGCCCAGAAGCTGGCCGGATCCGGCGCGTCGGGAAACCGGCAGGCCATCCCGACGATGGCGATCTCTTCACGAGCTGAAGGCAAGCGTCCTCCGGATGAATCGCGGCAGCGGATGGATCCGGGCTGACGATTCGCGGCGAACGACGAGAGTACCACCGGAGCGGCGTTCGCGCGCAGGCCGGTTCGGGAACGTCAGGAAACCCGCGCGAAGGCGGCCTCCGACGCCGGAATTGCAATCAACAACGGCCTTGACAGCATTGCTATCTAGTTGTAAATAAGGGCGATCGCATACAATCCGCGGGGGGCGGACTCCATGTCCAGGCGTCATCTCGGGGCCACCGGTCCCGGGGCCGGGGAATTCTGTGCGACGGCGGGATCGCCGTCGCCGTTCGAGTTGGTCGGGATCTCCCTGCCCGGCAGCTGGGACCCCGCGATCCCGATCGCGGCGTCGCGGGCCGGCGCGACTGGGATTCTCGACCTCTCCGGCCTGCGTGATCCGGCCGCGGCCGAGGCCGCGGTGGCCCGGTTCTTCACCCTCGGCGTTCCCTCGAGCTGCGGACTGCTGCTCGACCTCGACGACGAGGCGATCGTCGCCGTCGCGCTCGCGCGGCTGCACGTCGACGCGCAGGTCTGGGTCCACGCCGCCGAACCCGATCGCCTGCGCCGCTTCTTCACCGACGCCCGGGCTCGCGTGCGGCGGGTCGGGCTGGTCGTCACGTCCGCGCGCGATCTGGCGCTCGCCGAGCTCGGTCCCGACCTGGTCGTGGCCAAGGGGCACGAGTCGGGCGGCCGCGTCGGCGAGGAGACCGCGTTCGTCCTGGCGCAGTCCGCGCTGGCGCAGTCCGGCCTCCCGGTCCTGGTCTGGGGCGGCATCGGCTGGCACACGGCGCCCGCCTGCGCCGTGGCGGGCGCGGCCGGCGCCGTGCTCGACTGGCAGCTCGCCCTGCTGCGCGAAGCGTCGGCGCCACCCGCCATCCGCCAGCTCGTCGCCCGCATGGACGGCAGCGAGACCGCGGTGGTGCGTCAGAAGGGCGAAGCGCGGTATCGGATCCTGGCGCAGCCGGGCCTGACGGCGCACGAGACGCTCGACGCCGCGTTCGGCGCGAGCGCGCTGCGCGAGGCCTGGATCGGGACGCTGCACGCCACGCGCGTCGAGGAGCGCGCCTGGCCGGTCGGTCAGGACGCCTGCTTCGCCGCCTCGTTCGCGAAGCGCGGCGCGACCGTGGGACAGGTCCTGGCGGTCCTGCGCGAGCACGTTGGAGCGACCGTGCGGCAGATCCTGGCGTCGGACGTCATGCGACCGGGCTCGCCGATGGCGGCGTCGCAGTCGACCCGCTATCCGGTGATGCAGGGGCCGATGACGCGCGTCAGCGACGTGGCCGCGTTCCTCGACGCCGTCGAGCGCGGCGGCGCGCTGCCGATGCTGGCGACGGCGGTGATGCGCCGCTCGCAGCTCGAGCCGCTGATGGAGGAGACGCGCGACCGCATGGGGGAGCGCTCCTGGGGCGTCGGCATCCTCGGCTTCGTCGATCCGGCTCTGCGCGCCGAGCAGATGGAGGTGATCCGCCGGATCCGCCCGCCCTACGCCGTGATCGCCGGCGGACGGCCGGGGCACGCGGCCGAGCTGGAGACGATGGGGATCCGGACCTACCTGCACGTGCCGTCGCCCGCCATCCTCGAGTCGTTCCTGCACGAGGGCGCGCGGCGCTTCATCTTCGAAGGTCTGGAGTGCGGCGGCCACGTCGGTCCGCGCAGCAGCTTCGTGCTCTGGGAGAGCATGATCGGCGTGCTGCTGGACTCCGATCTGCCGCCTGCGGCGTTCGCCGATCTGCACGTCTACTTCGCCGGCGGCATCCACGACGCCACCAGCAGCCTGATGGCGGCCGCCATCGCGCAGCCGCTGGTCGAGCGCGGCGCCCGCTTCGGCATCGAGATGGGGACCGCCTACCTGTTCACGAAGGAGGCGGTGACCACCGGCGCCATCGTGCCCACCTTCCAGGAGATGGCGCTCGGCGCTCAGGAGACCGTGCTGTTCGAGTCGGGCCCGGGGCACGCCATCCGCTGCGTGCGCAATCCCTGCTACGACGATTTCCAGGAGGAGCGCACCCGGCTGCTGCGCGAGCGGGTGCCGGGTGCGGGGCTGCGCGAGCGGCTCGAGAGCCGCCACATGGGGCGGCTGCGCATCGCGTCGAAGGGGATCACCCGCGAGCCGGAGGCCGCCGCCGGCGAGACGCCGCGCTACGCGCAGGTGCCGGCGGAGCAGCAGCGGCGCGAGGGGATGTACATGATCGGCCAGGTGGCCGCCCTCAACTGGGAGGTGTCGACCATCGCCGATCTGCACGAGCGCGTCTGCGACGAGGTGCATCGCCGCGTCGTCTGGCTGCGCGACCGGCCGCCGGTCGTCGGCTCCGTGGAAGAGCGGCCGGCGCCGGCGCAGCCGCTGGACATCGCCATCGTCGGGATGAGCTGCCTTCTGCCGGGGGCCGGGGATCCGGCCGCCTTCTGGGAGAACATCCTCAGGAAGAAGGACCTGATCGAGGAGATCCCGGCCGACCGCTTCGACGCCGACACCTGGTTCGACGCCGACCCGAAGGCGCGCGACCGGATCAACAGCCGCTGGGGCGGATTCGTCCGCGACGTCCTGTTCGATCCGATGAAGTACGGCATCCCGCCCGCGTCGATCCCGAGCATCGAGCCGGCCCAGCTCCTGGCCCTCGAGCTGGTGGATCGCGCCCTGCGCGACGCCGGGTCGGGCGGGCTGGGGGAGGACCGCCACGACGGCGCCCGCACCAGCGTCATCCTCGGCGTGGGCGGCGGCATGGCCGATCTCGGCGCGCAGTACGCCATGCGGGCCCAGGTGCCGCGCTACATCGCCGACGCCGACGATAGGCTGATGAGCCAGCTTCCGGAGTGGACTGAGGACAGCTTCGCCGGGATCCTGCTCAACGTGGTGGCGGGCCGGGTCAGCAACCGGTTCAACTTCGGCGGCGTGAACTTCACCGTGGACGCCGCCTGCGCCTCGTCGCTGGCCGCGATCTATATCGCCTGCCGCGAGCTGGCCGCGGGCACCAGCGACCGGGTGATCGCCGGCGGCTGCGACACCATCCAGGGACCGTTCGCCTACCTCTGCTTCTCGAAGGCCGGCGCGCTGTCGCCGGGCGGCAAGCCACGGGTCTTCGATCAGGCGGCCGACGGGATCGCCATCAGCGAAGGGCTGGCGGCGGTCGTCCTGAAGCGCCGCGCCGACGCCGAGCGGGACGGCGATCGGATCTACGCCGTGCTGCGTTCGGTCTCGGGGGGCTCCGACGGTCGCTCCCGCAGCATGACCGCTCCGCACCTCGGCGGCCAGGTGCGCACCCTGAAGCGCGCCTACGAGCAGGCCGGCGTCAGCCCGGCCAGCGTGACCCTCTTCGAGGCGCACGGCACCGGCACGGCCCTGGGTGATCGGACCGAGTGCCAGGCGCTCACCGAGCTGCTCGGCGCCGCCGGCGCCGGGGCGCGCGCGCACGCGCTGGGCAGCGTGAAGTCGATGATCGGCCACACCAAGTGCACCGCCGGCGTCGCCGGCCTGATCAAGTCGGCGCTCGGGCTCTATCATCGCGTGCTGCCGCCGACGATCAACGTCGAGGAGCCGAACCGCGCCGGCGGGCTCGCCGACGGCCCGCTCTACGTCAACACCGAGACGCGCCCCTGGATCCGCGGCCCGGAGCCGCGTCGCGCCGCGGTCTCCGCGTTCGGGTTCGGCGGCACCAATTTCCACGCCGTGCTCGAGGAGTACGCCGCCGACCCGCTCGACCCGCTGCGCCGCGACGGACGCGCCGAGCGGTCGGCCGAGCTGTTTCTCTTCTCCGCCGAGTCGCGCGAGGCGCTGGCCCGGCGCGTCCGGCAGTTCGCGGGGCAGGTGCGGGACGCCCGCGCGGCCGGCGCCACGTTCCGCCTGGCCGACCTCGCCTACACGCATCATGCGCGGCGCCACGCGGCGGGCGAGGACCGGCACCGTCTGGCAATCGTGACGCGCGACCTGGACGAGCTCGCGACTCAAATCGAAGGCGTCCTCGCCGCGCTGTCGTCGGAGACGGCGGCCGGCCCGTGGCCCCGGGGGGTCCTGCATCGCGGCGACGCGGCCGGGCCGCCGGGTCGCATGGCGTTCCTGTTCCCGGGCCAGGGCTCGCAGCTTCCCAACATGATGCGCGAGCTGGCGGTCGAGTTCGGCGAGATCGGGGAGGCGCTGTCGCAGGCCGACGCGCGGTTGCGCGGCCGCCACCCGCGCCCGCTCAGCCACTACATCTTCCCGCCGCCGTCGTTCCAGGCGCACGAGGCGGGGGAGGCCCGCCAGTCGCTCGCGATCACCACCATCACCCAGCCGGCCCTCGGCGCGTGCAGCGTCGGGATGATGCGGCTCTTGGAGAGCTTCGGCGTGCGGCCCGACTGCGCCGCGGGACACAGCTACGGCGAGCTGACGGCGCTGCACGCGGCGGGGGCCTTCGACTTCGACACCCTGCTCGATCTGTCGTTCCAGCGCGGCGAGGCGATGCTGAGCGCCGCCCCCGGCGGCGACGCGGATCTCGGGACGATGCTCGCGGTCGCGGGCGACCGGCGCGCGGTGGCGGCCGCGATCGAGGGGATCGAGGGGGTCTGGCTCGCCAACACCAACAGTCCCCGGCAGACGGTGATCAGCGGGTACACCGCGGCCGTCGGGCGGGCGCGCGAGGCGCTCGGCCGCCAGGGTCTCGAGGCGACGCCGATCCCCGTGCAGTGCGCTTTCCACACGCCGCTGATGGCGCGCGCCCGCGATCGATTCGCCGCGGCGCTCGGCCGGGTCGTGCCCGGAGCGCTGCGATTCCCGGTGTTCAGCAACACGACTGCCGCGGCGTACCCGGCGGAGGCGTCCGCGATCCCGGGCCGGCTGCTCGAGCAGCTGGTGAACCCGGTGCAATTCGCCGAGCAGGTGGAGGCGATGTACGCGTCCGGCGTGCGCAGCTTCGTCGAGGTCGGACCGAACCAGGTGCTCACGCGGCTGGTCCAGGAGACGCTCGCCGGGCGGCCGCACCTCGCGGTCCACACCGGCGCGCGCGCCGCCGACAGCCTCGCCGAGCTGCTCCGCGGTCTCGCCGCGCTGGCGCTCGACGGGCACGCCGTCTCCTTCGATCGCCTCTACTCCGGCCGCGAGTGCGCGCTCCTCGACCTGGCGTTGCTGGCGGAGCGGGCCGCGCAGCCTCCGGCGGCGCACCTCTGGCTCGTCAACAGCGCCTACGCGCGCCGCGCCGGCGAGCCCAGGCGCGATCCGGCACCCCTGGCCCGCATGAATGCCGCGCCGGCCGCGCTGACCGCGCCGGTGACGCAGATGCTCGCGGCGCCGCCGCCGGCGCCGCCTGCTCAGGTCGCGCGGCCGTCGACGCAGGCGCTCGCGATTCCCGCCCCCGCGGCGGGCGTCCATCCGCCGCGGGCGGCGGAAGTGTTCCTGCGCGCGCAGGAGACGATGCGGAAGTTCCTCGAGTCGCAGGAGGCGATTCTGCAGGCCTATTTCGGAGACGAGCCGGGCGCCGGAGCGCGGCCGCCGTCCGTCGCGTCACGTGCGATCGTCCGGGAGGCCGTCCCCGCTCCGGCGCCGGCGCCGTTCGCGGCGCAGGTCGCGCCGGCCCCGGTCGCCGCGACGGTGGCGCCGCCGCCGGTTTCCGTTGCGGCGCCCGCCGAGCCGCCCGCCGCGACGCGCGTTGTGCCCCGCGCCCAGGCCGCTGTCGCGGCCCCCGCCGGCGACGCGCGGCGGTCGACGCTGATCGCGATCGTCGCGCAACGCACCGGCTATCCCGCGGACATGCTCGATCTCGCCGCCGACATGGAAGCCGACCTCGGCATCGACTCGATCAAGCGGGTGGAGATCATCGCGGCGTTCCGCCGCGCGGTGCTGCCGGCGATGAAGGAGCCGACGCCGGCGTTCATGGACGCCATGGGGACCGCCCGCACGATGGAGGCGATCCTCCAGGCGGTCCGCCCGTTCGCCGGCGGGCCGGCGGAGCCGGCCGGAGTCCCGGCTTCGGCGCCTGACTCCGATGCGCAGAAGTCGACGCTGATCGCGATCGTCGCGCAACGCACCGGCTATCCGTCGGACATGCTCGACCTCGCCGCCGACATGGAGGCCGATCTCGGCATCGACTCGATCAAGCGGGTGGAGATCATCGCGGCGTTCCGCCGCGCGGTTCTTCCGGCGATGAAAGAGCCGACGCCCGCGTTCATGGATGCCATGGGGACCGCCCGCACGATGGGGGAGATCCTCCAGGCGGTCCGCCCGTTCGCCGGCGGGCGCACGGAGCCGGCGGGATCGCCGGCCGCGCAGGGGGCGCGGAGCGCGGACGCCGTCGCGCCGGCCGCCGTGGCGACGGGCGCAGCGGCTCCGGCGGGAGGCGTCGTGGCTCTCGACGGCGACGCGCGAAGATCGACGCTGGTTCGGATCGTCGCCGAGCGCACCGGTTATCCGGCGGACATGCTCGACCTCGCCGCCGACATGGAGGCCGACCTCGGCATCGACTCGATCAAGCGGGTGGAGATCATCGCGGCGTTCCGCCGCGCGGTGCTGCCGGCGATGAAGGAGCCGACGCCCGCGTTCATGGACGCGGTCTCCGGCGCCTCGACGATGCGGGCGATCCTGGATGCGGTGACGCGGGTCACGGCCTCCGCCGCGCCGCCCGCGTCCGTCGCGCCGGCCGCGCCCGCCGCGGCGCCCGCGGCGACGCGCACGCCGGCCGCCACGCACCTGGCGGCCGGGTCGCGAACCGGGACGCCCGCGCCGGTCGCGACGGAGAGGACGCCGCGCTGCGTGGTGCGCTCCATCGAGATCCCCGGCGAGGGGCGGGTCATGACGCTCCCGGCCGGCGGGGTCGTCCTCCTGACCGACGACGGCGGAGGCGCCGCCGGCGCGTTGCGCGAGCGACTCGAGAAGCTGGGGGTGAAGGCGGTCGTCGTCCCGGTCGCGGGTCCCGGCGCCTCGAACGGGATGCACGCGGCGGTCGAGGCGGCGCGCGGGAAGGGGAGGATCGAAGCCGCAGTCCACCTCGCGCCGGCGCGGCGGTTGCCGGTGTTCGCGGGTGTCGCGCCGCGCTACGCGGAGCAGACGGAGCGGACGGAGCTGCAGGGTCTTCTGGATCTGGCCCAGGCGCTGGCGCCCGAATTGGCGGCCTCGGCCGGAGGGCGGTTCCTGTTCGCCGCGATCACGGTCGGCGGAGGCGACTTCGGTCCGGCTTCGGAGTCCGGCGCGTCGGTCCCCTGGCGCGGCGGCATCGCCGGGTTCATGAAGTGCGCCGCCCTGGAGTGGCCGGGCGCCCGGATCCGCGCCATCGATCTGGCGGAGGCGCCGGACGGCGGGTTGTGCGACCTCCTGCTCCGCGAGTGGGGCGAGCCCGGACCGGTCGAGATCGGCTACCGCGGAGGACGCCGTCTCGGCCTGCGCGCCGTGGAAGCGGCCCTCGACGGCGCGATCCCCGCGATCCCCGACGTGCGCCTCGACGAGCGCAGCGTGGTCCTGGTCACGGGCGGGGCTCGGGGGATCACGGCGGAGGTCGTCAAGGAGCTGGGCGCGCGCAGCCGCGCGCGCTTCATCCTGATCGGCCGCACGCCGGCGCCGGAGGGCGAGGAGTCGCCGGCGACCGTGATGGCGCGGACGGCGCAGGAGCTGCGCGGCGTGCTGGGAGCGTCGCTGCGCGCCGGACAGCCGCGTGTCACCCCCAAGGAGCTGGAGGCGCGCGTGCAGTCGATCCTGCGGGCCCGCGAGGTGCGGGGCACGCTCGCGGCGCTGCACGCGGCGGGGTCGAGCGCGGAATACATCGCCTGCGACGTCTCGGACACCACCGCCTTCAGGATGGTGCTGGCCGGCGTCGCCGCCCGGCATCCCGGGATCGACGCGATCATCCACGGCGCCGGCGCGATCGAGGACAAGCTGATCGTCGACAAGACCGAGGCCTCGTTCGAGCGCGTGCTGCGCACCAAGGTCGACCCGCTCCTGACCCTGCTCGAGGCGGTGCCGCGCGCGCGGCTCAGGCTTCTGATCGTCTTCTCCTCGGTCGCCGGCTTCTTCGGCAATCGCGGGCAGTCGGATTACGCCGCGGCCAACGAGGTGCTGAACCGGATCGCCGAGCGTGTCCGGCGTCAGGGGGGCGTCAAGGTGCTGAGCCTGAACTGGGGCCCGTGGGAAGGGACCGGGATGGTCGGCGACGAGGTCGCCGCGCAGTTCAAGTCGCGCGGCATCGGCCTGGTCACGATCGATCAGGGACGGCGCGCGGTCTGGGACGAGATCTGCCACCCGAATCGGGACGAGGTGCGCATCGTGCTGGGTCCCGGGCCCTGGGTGAGCGCGGACCCGACGGGGGCGGCGCGGCGCGAGGAGCCCTCCGCGCGAGCGTCGAGCCCGGTCCTGGTGGAGCCGGGAGGCGCCACGCGGCCTTCGTGACGCCCCGGACGAGCTCCCGGATATGAGAGACGATGGAAGAGACGCTGCCGGGTATCCGGCCCGACCTGAAAATCTTCAGCTGGACGCGACCCGTGGCCTCGCGCCAGCGGCACTTCGCCAGCGAGCCGCAGACGGGCAACGTGCTCGAGCTGGGGGCGGAGGCCGCGTTCCTGTGCCGCCGCCTCGACGGCCGGTCGAGCATGGCGGATCTGCGCCGGGACTACGAGCGGCAGTTCGGCAAGCCGCTCCTCCAGGAAGATCTCGACGTCCTGATCCAGCAGCTGGCCGCGGCGGGCTTCCTGGACGGGATCCCGGCCAGAGAGCGGCGCCGGACGCTGCCGGAGATCTTCTCCTTCAAGGTTCTCAAGGACCTCGTTCCCTGGAAGCAGATCCCCCTCGGCGAAGGGGACCTGTTCGCCGCGCGCCTCTCGCGCTGGCTCGGCTGGGCGTTCACCCGGCCGTTCCATGTCGCCGCGCTCGCCGTTCTCCTCTGGGCCGTGACCGTCACCTACAGCGGCTGGTCGGACTACTGGCTGGCCATCGAGCGTCAGTTCTCGTGGTCGTTCGTGGTCATCAACCTCCTGATCTCGGCGATCGTCGTGCGCAGTGCGCGCGCCCTGGTCCACGGCGCCGCCTGCAAGCGTCATCGCCAGTTCGTCACCGAGGTGGGTCTCGCGCTGTCGCTCTACATCATCCCGTCGTTCTACGTCGACTGGTCGGACGTCGTCTATCTCAGAAACAAGAAGGAGCGCGATTGGGTCATCCTCTCGGGTCTCTATTTCCACCTGCTTCTCTGGGCGGTCGCCATGATCGCGTGGCGCCTGACCGCGGCCGGTGGCACGCCCAACACCGCCTTCCTGATGGTGTCGTTCGTGGCGGGATTCACTTTCCTGGCGGTCGCGGTGAATCCGATCGCCGAGGGGGACGGCTATTTCCTGCTGGTGAACTGGCTCGAGATCGAGGAGCTGCGCGAGCGATCGCTGGCCTCGTTCGGCTCCTGGATCCAGCTTCGGCTGCCGCCGGAGGTCCTGTCGCCGCGTCATCGCAGGTGGTTCCCGATCTACGGTCTGGTCTGCTTCCTCTATGCGGTCGTCCTCACGGGATGGTTCGGATGGTTCCTCTGGAGCCGTCTGACCGCCGAATACCGGGGCATCGGGGCGCTCGGCGTGCTGGCGTTCGCGACCTTCGTGGCGCACAAGCCCATGGTTGACAGCATCGGCCGGAGACGCTCGGTGAAGTGGCTGTTCCGCAAGGATGGCTCTGCCTTGCGCTGGAGCGTGCGGCTCGGCATCGTCGCCGTCGTCGTGCTCATCGGCTTCATCCCGTACCCCTACGAGACCGGCGGTCCGTTCACGCTCCTGCCGGTGCAGCAGACCGAGGTCCACACGCAGGTCGAGGGCGAGGTCATCAAGGTGATGATCCATGAGGGCGATCTGGTGAAGATCGGCCAGCCGATCGCCGTGATGGACCCGCGCGAGTACGAGCGCAACTACGCCGCCACGGCGGAGCAGCTCGCCGCCGCGCAGGCCAAGCTGGACCTCGCCCTGGCCGGACCCAAGCTCGAGAGCGTCGCCACGGCGGAGAGCGAGCTGCAGAAGGCCAACCAGGAGGTCGAGCAGGCGCGGGTGAAATCCGCCTCCAGCACGGCGCGCGCCAAGCGTTACGACAAGGCGTTCGCCGATCACCTGGTGGCGGCGCAGGAGTACGAGAACGTCCTGGCCGCCGCCGACAACGATCGCCAGGGTCTGGAGGTGGCGCTGAAGGAGCAGATCGTCGCGCGGGCGCAGCTCGATCTCACCAAGAGCGGCACGCGGCCCGAGGAGCTCGACGCCCTGAAGGCCGAGGTACAGACCCTGCAGACGATGTGGAACGACCTGCGCAAGCAGATCGAGCTGACCACGCTGACCGCGCCGGTCGCGGGGCGGGTGATCACCCCGTACGTCGACCAGAAGGTCCATCACTACCTGAAGACGGGCGACCTGTTCGCGAAGATCGAGGAGTCGGCGACCATCCGGGCCGAGGTCGAGGTCCCCGAGGAGGACGCCCCGGACGTGAAGCAGGGCTCCCTGGTCCGGGTGGTGCCGTGGGCCTTCCCCTCGGAGGTCTTCTACGGCACCGTGGTGGAGGTGGCCCCGGCGGCCAACGAGAAGCAGCAGCTGACCGTGGTGCGCGTCCTCAGCGAGTTCCCCAACAACGACGGCCGGCTGAAGTCGAACCTCACCGGCTACGCGAAGATCGCGACGCACAACAAGCCGGTCTGGAAGGTGCTGCTCTGGCCGCTGATCCGCTGGGTGATGGTGGAGGTCTGGTCCTGGATCCCGTAGCCGCGCGCTACTTGCCCTTGCGCAGCTCCATCAGGACCATCTTGGCGATCATCTTGAGCGTCTCGAAGACGCCGGTGCCCTTGCTGGCGATCGCCTCGAAGATCGGCTCCCCCTTGAAGTGGAGCGACTTCTTCATGTCCTCGAACGGCGTGGCGGTCGGCAGGTCGCGCTTGTTGAACTGCAGCACGTACGGCATCGTCTGCAGATCGTAGCCCTGCTCCCGGAGGTTCAGGTCGAGGTTCTTGAGCGACTCCAGGTTGGCGTCCATGCGCGCCGCCTGGGAGTCGGCCACGAAGACGACACCGTCGGTCCCCTTGAGGATCAGCTTGCGCGAGGCGTCGTAGAAGACCTGCCCGGGCACGGTGTAGAGATGGAAGCGGGTGCGGAACCCGCGGATCTCGCCGAGGTCGAGCGGCAGGAAATCGAAGAACAGGGTGCGGTCGGTCTCGGTCGCCAGCGAGATCAGCTTGCCCTTGGACGTCGGGTTGGTCTTCTCATAGACGAACTTGATGTTCGTCGTCTTCCCGCCGAGCCCGGGCCCGTAGTAGACGAGCTTGCAGTTGATCTCGCGTGCCGCGTAATTGATGAACGTCATGGACGGTCGAGAAGCTCCTAGTCGCTGAACAGCCGGTCGATGTCCTCGTCGGTGATCTCGGCGAAGGCGCCTCCGCCGCCGGCCGCGACCTTCTTGGGCGCGGCCGATCGCGCGAACACGTCGTCGAGGATGTTCTTCAGCTCGGTCGAGCCCCGTTTCACCCGCAGCCGCACCAGCCCCAGCGAGGAGCGCTCGTCGAAGATGACCACGAGGATCATCTTGCCGCCCACGATGGAGATGTGCAGGTTGTCGCGCTCGCCCTCGTGGAACAGGATCGAGAACTCCTTCTCGCCGATGAGCCGCGCCAAAGAATCGGTCGCCGCGACGTTGCCCGCGGCGAGCGACGCCAGGGCGGTCGTGTCCACGGCGTCGATGTCGCCGTGCGCGGCGATCTGCTGCCCGTTCTTGTCGACGAGGAACACCATCTTGGCGTTGCACTCGGTGCGCAGGCGGGAAATGCGGTCGCGGATCCTCTCGTACTCTTCCGGGTGAAGGATCAGATCGGCGCCGGACATCAGGAAGTCCCCTCCCGCCAGGTCCGCGAGGAACCCGTCAAGGTCCGGACGCGGGGCGGTCCGGACCGGCTGTGAATATGGTGGGACGGCCGCGAAAGATCAACGCCGCCCGGAGATCCGGGTGTCCAAAACGGCGTATCAGGCCGTGCCCTGCCCCCCTGCCGCCGTGCGCCGCCGGGCCTCCTCCGGGGAAACGAAGGAGAATCCGCACGGCGTGTCCGGCGCGATGATATCGCGATCACGAAGATCGCGCTCGTCGATGGGGAAGAGGTTGCAGACCCGCGGCTTGATCTCGTGGATCGAGCAGCGCACCGGCTCGGTCCTCTGGTCCAGAAGCGGGCAGGTGAACATCAGATGGCAGCAGGCCCCCGTGCGGTTGCAGTGACCCACCCGGCGCGCCAGGCTGGCGCGGACGTATCCCGGACGCAGCCAGGAGAGATAGAGGCGGCGCAGCTTGCCCCAGCCAAGGACGGCCCGCTCGCGGGTGGTCAGTTGTGTCCGAAGCGCCATGACATTTCCGTTCTCAGAGCCGGTTCCATCTCCGTGATCGGGCCGGCGCCGCTTGCCGTTCGCGGAGGCCGGCCCTAGCTTCACTCTGATGAGAACCCTCGAACTCGTGGTACCCGAATCGGCGGCGTCGATCACGTGCGGCGTCGACCACCCGAACCTGGAAAACGACACCGAGCACCGGATCCTCGCCGTCGACGACGACGAGGCGATCCTGAACCTGATGGCGGAGGCTCTGCGGAGCCAGCATTTCCACGTCGACGTGGCCACCAGCTGCCAGGACGCCCTGCCGCTCCTCCTGTTCCGGGACTACTGCGGCGTCATTCTGGATCTGCTGCTTCCCGACGCCAACGGCCTGTCGCTCTTCCGCCAGATCGCCCGCCGCAAGCCGCTCATGAAGCCGCGGGTGATCTTCGTGACCGGCGCGATGGACAAGCGGGAAGCCCGCCGGTTCGTGAAGCTCATCGACAACAAGGTCCTGTTGAAGCCGTTCCGCCTCGACGACCTGGTCGGCGCGGTGCGCGACCTCGAGCTTCGCGGTCTGCGCTAAGAACCGCTCCTAGGAGCCCGAGCCGGCCGCGCCGCCCGGATTCAGCGTCTTCCGGACGACCTCCATCCCTTCGTTGGCGAACCAGTTGGTCAGGACGCGCGCCGCGAAATCGGCCGCCGCGGCCGCCGTCCCTCCCACCCACTGCTTGGCAAGGGCCGGGGCGCGCGGGTCGAAGCGATCCATGTTCCAGGTGGTCCCGTCGGGCAGCCGGATCACCGCGATGAAGTGCCCGGGCGCCTTCTCGACCTCGATGAGATAGGTCTCGTCGGTCTTCTGCCGGGTGCGGACCACGTACTCGAACGCCACCTCTCCCATGCGGCGGATTATACACTCCGCTCCGCGGGCTCCCGCCACGCTCAGGGCAGTCGCCGCAGCACGACGCCGACGAGGCCGCGATCGGTGAACGCGAGACCGGTGACGCGACCGGTTCCGTCGCGCTCGAATCGCACCAGTCCCCATCCCGCGTCGAACAGGTCCCCCTCCACCGGCGCCAGGTCGGCGGCGTCGCCCGCCGGCAGGGTCAGCCGGGGCGCGCCGGCGGCCGGCAGGGTGACGATCCAGGGCGGCCCGATCTCCGGATTGGCGTACGACCCGGCGAGCGCCGCCAGCCGCTCCGGGGAGGGCGCGGTCCCGCCGGCGACCTTGTGGAACGGCACGGGAACGGGGCCGTACCCCGCCGAAGTCACCTCGAGACGGGCGCCCGCCGGTTCGAAGGTCACCGTGAGGCGCTCGCCACATGAGCGAAAGCGATCGCCTCCCTCCGGCACCAGCTCGCCGTCCACGCCGAGCCCCTCGACCCGCAGTCCGCCATGGGTCGCAACCACCCGGGCCACCTCGCCGACGTGCTCGTTGACGTAGAGACCCGCGAGCGTCTCCAGCCGGGCCGGTTCGACGGCCACAGCGGGCGGCGGCGGCGCCGGCGGCGAGGGGCGCGCGTCGAGCGCGGCGTCGAGCACCGCGAGCGACAGACGCGACGTGTCGGCCGATCCGACGTTGCAGAGCGTGACGACCGCCAGACGCCTCTCCGGAACGCGCAGCAGCATGGCGCGGAACCCGGCCCAGGCGCCGGCGTGCTGCACCAGGCGCAGCCCGCGGTGGGTGTCGAGGAACAGCCCCAGCCCGTATCCCAATGGCGTGCCGTCCTTCAATCGGCCCGGCGTCTCCAGGAGATCGGTCAGCGCGCGGCCGCCGATCCTCCCGGCGTCGAGCGCCGCGGCCCAGAGCGCCATCTCCTCGACCGAGGACTGGACGCCGCCGTCCCCCGTCTGCTCCCAGTCGGACATCGCCAGACGGAAGCCGCCTCCGTCACGCGGCTCGTAGGCGGTGGCGCGTCCGGGCACCACGAGGGTGTGATCGTCCATGAACAGGGTGTGGGTCATGCCGAGCGGAGCGAAGATCCGCTCCGCCGCGAAGGCCCGCAGGCTCCTGCCCGAGGCCCTCTCGACGACGATCGAGGCGAGGAAGAATCCGGTGTTGCAGTAGCGGAACTCGGTCCCCGGCTCGAAATTGAGGCCGCGCTGCAGCGCGATCGTCCGCAACGCGTCCGCCACGGTGGTGACGTCCTCCTCGCGGCGCCCCTGCATCGAGAGCAGGTCGGTATAGTCGCGCAATCCGCTGGTATGCGTGAGCAGGTGGCGGAGGGTGATGACGCGGCCGTAGTCGGGGACCTCCGGGACCAGTTTGCGGACGTCGTCGTCGAGCGCCAGCTTCCCGTCCCTGACCAAAAGCGCGACCGCGGCCGCGGTGACCTGCTTCGAGGTCGACCCGAGGTCGAAGATCGTGGCCGGCCGGTTGGGGACCTCCTGCTCGAGGCTCGCGAGGCCGTAACCGTGCGACCAGACCAGACGGCCGTCCGCGACCAGGCCGCTGGCGCAGCCGGGCGAGCCGGCGCGCGCGTACTCCGCGAAGGCCGCGTCGGCGCGGCGCGTGTCGAACCGGGGCGGGGAGGCGGGCGTCTTCGGCGCCGCCCGCGCGACGGTGGCGGACAGAAGGCAGGCCGCGATCAGGAACGCGGCGCCGGCTCGCCCCGCGCCCGGGCTCGCAGGTCCGACGCCGCCCGCCGCCATCCTCGGGCTCACAAAGCGATCCGCTCGCCGGCGCCGTCGGCGCGGGCGCGGGCGAGAACGACGCCGGCGGCGGCCACGTCCTGCACGCCGACGCCGGTCAGGTCGGCGAGGGTGATCTCGTCGTCGGTCCGCCGGCCGGGTGCGAGGCCCGCGGCCAGCTCACCCAGCTCGGCGTCGATCGCATCGGCGCCGATGAGACCGGCGGCGATCGCGTGGTGGATCTCGCCGATCCGCAGGCACTGCGCGCGGCTGTCCGCCACCAGCCGGTCGGCGCGGGCCACGAGCTCCGGCTCGAGCTCCTGCTTGTCCGCCTGGTCCGAGCCGACCGCCGTGACGTGCACGCCGGGCCCGATCCAGGCGTCGCGCAGGACGGGGGTCCGGCTCGAGGTCGCGGTGATCACGATGTCGGCGCCGCGCGCGGCGGCTTCGGCCGTCTCCGCGCGCGTGACGCGGCAACGACCCGCGAAGGCCGCGTCGGCGGCCAGCTCGGCGACGCAGGCGGCGGCGCGCCCCGCGTCGCGTCCGAAGACGCGAACCTCGCGCAGGTCGCGCACCAGCAGGAGCGCGCGCGCCTGGTGGCGCGCCTGCGCGCCGCTGCCGATCACCGCCGCGATCGACGCGTCCTTCCGGCTCAGGTGCCGCGCCGCGACGGCGCCCGCCAGGCCGGTGCGCAGGTCGGTGATGTAGCCGTTGTCGAGCAGAAGGGCCGCCGGCGCGCCGGTTGCGGCGTCGAAGGCGATGACCAGCCCGCCGCTCGCCGGCCGCCCGAGCGCGGGATTCCCGGGGAAGCCGGAGGCGATCTTCACGGCGAACACCGGGCCGCCGTGCAGATGTCCCGCCTTGACGTGGATTTCTCCCTGGCGCTCGGGGACGTTGAGCTGGATGACGGCCGGAAGGTCGGCGCGCCCGGTCGAGTAGGCGGCGAACGCGGCCTCGATCGCAGAAAGACAGACGCGCGGATCGAGAAGCCGCCGGATGTCCGGCTCGCGCAGCAGCAGGACCTCGTCCACCATGCGCGAAGCCTAGGAGGCCGTGCGGGAAATAGCAATGGCCGCGACCAGGTCGCGGGTCAGTCTCCGGGGCCGCCCGTGATCAGGCGCGCCGAGCGGTTGCGGGTCAGATAGTTCCAGGTCCATTGGACCAGCACCAGAAGACGGCTTTCGAACTGCACCAGCCACAGGAGGTGGATGAACAGCCAGACCAGCCAGGCCGGATAGCCGGACAGGTGCATCCATCCGAGGTCGGCGACCGCCGCGGCGCGGCCGATGGTCGCCATGTTCCCGAGGTTGCGATAGCGGAACGGCGGCAGCGTCCGTCCCGCGATCCGCGCGCCGATGAGGGCGGCGGCGTAACGGCCCTCCTGGATGGCGACCTGCGCGACGCCCGGAAGCGGCGCACCGTCGGCGCCGTTGAGGGCCGCCAGATCTCCGATGACCAGGATCTCAGGGTGGCCCGCGAGGGTGAGGTCCGGCTCGACCAGGACACGACCGGCCCGGTCGGTGCGCGCGCCCGCGGCCTCCGCGATCAGGCGTCCGAGCGGCGACCCCGTCATCCCGGCCGCCCAGAGGATCGTCCGGGCGGACACGCTCTGGGTCGCGTCGCCCTGGCGGAACGTCACTCCGTCCTCCCGGACGTCCGTGACCAGCGTGCCGACGCGCACGGTGACGCCGAGCCGCGCCAGCGAGGCCGCGGCCCGGGCCGGCAGCGGGACCGGGTAGGTGGGCAGGACGCGGTCGACGCTCTCGAGGAGCAGAATGCGCGCGGACCGGGGATCGATGGCGCGGAAATTCCCTCGGAAGGTCATGTGCGCCAGCTCGCCGACCGCGCCCGCCAGCTCCACGCCGGTCGGGCCGCCGCCGACGATCACGAAGGTGAGCCAGGCGGAGCGCTCTTCGGGATCACGGGCGCGCTCGGCGCGCTCGAACGCCAGGAGGATTCGCCGGCGGATCGCGGTGGCGTCCTCGATCGTCTTCAGACCGGGCGCGTCTTTCTCCCAGTCCGGGTGACCGAAATAGTGGTGCCGGGAGCCGGTGGCGACGAGCAGCGTGTCGTACGGGACGACGCCGTCGGCCAGGAGCACGCGACGCCCGGCCAGGTCGAACCCCGTCGCCTCTCCCAGGAGCACGCGCGTGTTCGCCTGATCGCGCAGGACGGCCCGCAGGGGTGAGGCGATGTTGGCCGGGGAGAGGCCGCCGGTGGCGACCTGGTAGAGCAGCGGCTGGAAGAGATGGAAGTTGCGGCGATCGACGAGGGTCACGTCGACCGGGGCGCGCCGGAGCGCCTGCGCCGTCTGCAGGCCGCCGAATCCGCCCCCGAGGATCACCACCTTGTGGGACGCGCTCATCGCGGCAGCATGATAAGCCGGCCGCCCGCCCTCTGGTAGACTCGCGTCCGCCCCGATCGAACCACGGCCCGACGAGCGAAGGAGGACGACGTGCGCATCGAGCCTTTCCGCATGGAGAGGATGCAGTCCCGCTACGAGAACTACGTCGAGTTCAACCTGTCCGAGAGCGGCGTCGATCCGATGGCGCCGGGCGAGCTCCTCCTTGACGACGCGTCCCGCGCAGCACTCCTGACCGCGCGTCTCGGCTACTCCCAGTCGAACGGCACCGAGGAGCTGCGCGATCGGATCGCCACGTTCTACGACGGGGCCCGGCGCGCCAACGTTCTGGTGACCAACGGGGGCTCCGAGGCCAACTATGCGACCCTGTGGTCGCTTCTCGAGCCGGGCGACCGGGTGGCCTACATGCTGCCCAACTATCTGCAGACCTGGGGGCTGTCGCGCGCCTGGGCGCGCCGGGCCGACGTCTTCCGGCTGGCTCCCGTCGAGGACGGCGAGGAGGGCCGGCGCTGGGGTCTCGACCACGACGGGCTCGAGCGTGCCGTCTCCGCGAAAACGAAGCTGATCATGGTCACCAACCCGAACAACCCGACCGGGGCGGTGCTCACCGGCGACGAGATGGACGCCATCGTCCGCGCCGCGCGTCGCGCCCGCGCCTGGATCGTGGCGGACGAGATCTATCGTGGCGCGGAGCTGCAGGGCCCGGAGACGCCGTCGTTCTGGGGGCGGTACGACAAGGTCCTGGTGACCTCGGGTCTCTCGAAGGCGTTCGGCCTGCCGGGGCTGCGGATCGGCTGGGTCGTCGGGCCGGAGAGCATGGTCGAGAGGATCTGGTCGTACCGCGACTACACCACCATCGCGCCCGGGACCCTCTCGGATCTCCTGGCGCGGGAGGCGATGGAGCCGGCGCGGCGCGGCGCGATCTTCGCCCGGACGCGGACCATCGTGCGGCGCAACTGGCCGATGCTCGAGGAGTGGCTCGCGGCGCGTGGCGAGATCCTGAGCTACATCGCGCCGCGGGCGGGGGCGATCGTGCTGGTGCGCTACAACCTGCCGATCGCCTCCATCGCGCTGTGCGAGCGGCTGCGGCTCGAGAAGTCGGTGCTGGTCGTGCCGGGGGACCAGCTCGGTGCGCCGCGTCACCTGCGCATCGGCTTCGGATACGGCGGCGGCGACGGATCGATGCAGGGGGGGCTTAGGCGCATCGACGAGCTGCTGCGTGCGATCGGAAGCGCGGCGCCGGCGCGGCGCCGCGCCGTCAGCGGCCCAGGAGCGTCCGGGCGGCGTCGATCGCGCCCTCGAGGTCGGTGACGCGCCCGTCGAGCTGCATCTCGTAGACCGCCTTCGTCACCCGCCCCACCTCGGGGCCGGGCGGCAGACCCATCTCGAGGAGATGCCGCCCCATCAGGATCGGCGCGGGGGGCTTCTGCTCGACGCCGAGACTGCGGACCCGCTCGATGAACCATTCCTGCGCGTCGGTCTTGAAGTCCCCCGTCCTCCCGAGACAGTCGGCGCGCGACACCCGGTAGAGCAGCTCCGGCTCGAGCCGGCGCGCCAGCCGCCGGAAGGCGCCGTCGCCGACGTTGTCGCGGTTCTTGAACAGGTGGCTCGGCGCCAGGTGCTCGTTGACCAGGGCCACCACCTGCGTGCGCACGTCGTAGCCGTCGAGCGTGCGCACCTTCAGCCGGTCGAGCAGCGCGAGCGTCGGACGGACCCCCGCCTCCTCGTGCTCGTAGGAGCGGATGCGTCCGTCGACCCGGGCGGTGGTCGCGGGCTTGCCGAGGTCGTGACACAGCGTGGCGAGCATGACGACCAGAGCCCGCCCGTAAGGCAGGCCGTCGATCTCGAGCCGCGCGCGGTCGATCGCCATCAAGGTGTGGATCCAGACGTCCCCTTCGGGGTGCCACTCGGGCTCCTGGGGACAGCCGACGAGCGCCAGGAGCTCGGGGAAGAGCCGGTCGACGACCCCGAGCCGCAGCGCCCAGTCGAGCCCCGTCGAGGGACGCCCGGACTTCATCAGCAGCTTCTCGATCTCGCCCCAGATCCGCTCCGCCGGGAGGTCGCCCAGGTCGACCGTGCGGCAGAGCTCGGCGGTGGCCGGCTCGATCGCGAATCCGAACCGGGCGGCGAACTGAATCGCGCGCAGCACGCGCAGGGAGTCCTCCACGAACGTCGCGGCATCGACGGCGCGCAGGAGACCGGCGCGCAGATCGCCGCGGCCGTTCCACGGATCGAGCAGCCCGCCGCCGAGGGGATCGACAAGCATCGCGTTGACGGTGAAATCCCGGCGCCGCGCCGCCTCCTCGATCGGCAGGTCAGGATCGCCCTCGATCGCGAAGCCGCGATGCCCGGCGCCGACGCGCTGGTCGCGGCGCGGCAGGCTGACGTCGAGCTCCGGACGCGGGCCGGATCCCGCGGTCGCGAGCGGCGCGACCTTGTAGACGGCGAACGATTCCCCCACCAGGTTCACCCTGCCGAAGCGGCGCAGGAGCGGGACCAGCCGCTCCGCGGCCAGCCCATAGACCTCGATGTCGAAGGCAGGCTCCTCCGGCAGGCCGTCGCGGCCGGCCTGGCGGCGCAGCAGCAGGTCGCGGACGAAGCCCCCGACCAGATAGGCGCGTCCGCCCTCCGCCCGGACGGCCTCCGCCAGGGGCCGAATCACCGGATCGGCCCGATCGAGGTCGCGCAAATCGACCGTATCTCGTTCCATCGACGCTGAGTATAGGCGCGACCACGCTCCCTTGATATACGCACGCCCGACCCCTAGATTGAGGACCGTCGGGGTCCGGACCCGGGGCGCTGGTGCGTCCTGCGGCGCTCCGGACGGGGGAGGGGGATGACGCGACCGGGCGGCGAGCGGGGATCGGCGCCCCGGCGATCGATCGCGGCACCCTCATTGGTCGCGGGAGCGCTGCCGATCCTCCTGTCCATCGGATTCCTCGCGAGCGCGCGCCTCTACCTTCCGGCCGCCGGGGTGGCCGCAGCCGGCCTCATCGTGCTTGGGTGGACGCGCGCGGCCTGGCGGCGGACGGCCGCCGATGAGCGTCGGACGCTGGCCGCCCTGGCCGAAGCGCAGGCGGCCCTCGCGCGGTGCCAGGCGCGGCTCGGCGCGGCGGAAGAGCGGGCCGCGGTCGCGGATCTCGCCGGCGCCCTGGCACACGATTTCAACAATCTCCTGACCGGGATTCAGGGGTACGCGCGTCTCCTGCTCGACCGCGTCGGGCCGGGCGACCCGATCCGCCGCCAGCTCGCGGCGATCGTCAACGCCGCCGCGCGCGCCGCCGATCTCGCGTCGCAGCTCCAGACCCTCGATCCGGGCGCGGACCATTCTTCGGGCGCAGCTCCCGTCGCGGCCGGGCCGGGCGGGACGGCGCCGCCGCGCGTCGCGACCGCCCCCCCGACCGCCGCCTCCGGCGCGGGTGCGGGAGCGGCGGTCTCGCCCGGGGCGCCCGGACCGCGGCGGACGATCCTGGCGGTGGACGACGAATCGACGATTCTCGCCCTCGCCAAGGATGTCCTCGAGCTGGAGGGATACCGGGTCGTGGTGGCCCGCAACGGCGAAGAGGCGCTGCGGACCTATCGTGACGCCGCCGGAGGGATCGACCTGGTGCTGCTCGACCTGACGATGCCGGTGATGGGCGGCATCGAATGCCTGCGCCGGCTGCGGGCGCTCGATCCGGATGTCCGGGTGGTGATCAGCAGCGGCTTCGCCTCCGAAGCGACCGCGGCGGAGCTGCTGCGCGGCGGCGCGCTCGCCTGCCTGCAGAAGCCGTACGAGATCCAGGCGCTGACCCGCACGGTCGCCACAGCGCTCGCCCGGGAGCCCGCCCGCCAGGCCGCTTCGGGTTGACGCGGGGCGGACCGCGCCGTACAATCCCGGGCACCTCATTCACAGGGAGGCTCCCACAATGAAGAAGTTGGCTGTGGCTGTTGCGATTCTCGCGCTGGCGGCGATGCCGGCGGCATTCGCGTGCGACAACGACAAGACGGCGCAGGCCCCCGCCGAGTTCGGCAAGGGCCCCGTCAAGGACGTCGTCCTCACCGGCTACCTGACCGATTCGAACTGCGGCGCCAAGAACGCCAATGCGAGCGGCAAGTCGTGCGCCCTGCATTGCATCAAGGACGGCGCCCACGTCCAGCTGATGTCGGACAAGACCCTCTACACGATCGAGAAGCTCGACAACCCGGCCGATCACTTCGGTCACGAGGTGAAGGTGACGGGTAAGCTCGACACCAGCAGCAACGTCATCCGGGTGACCACGATCGAGAGCGTCGCGAAGTCCTGAGTCACCGAATCCATCGCGAGAATCCGGGAGGGCCGCGGCGACGCGGCCCTCTTTTTTTGCGCGCCAGCCGCGGCGGCCCGGGTCCGGAGACGGCGCGCGGCGCTTTGCGTCGCATAGCCACTATGGCCACCGGAGCCCGGGTCATAGGCCCGATGAGCGTCTCCGTCGCACGCCGCCGGCGTCGCCCTTCCGGACGCGGAGGTTGCGGTCTTCGCCGGGCGGGGCGTGGTTCTTGCTAACCCGCGAGGCGTTATATTGACCCCCGTGTGGCGCGCTCGATGGCCGGGCATGACCTGGCTGACGCTCCTGGCGACGGCGGCGGTGGTGGCGATCAACGTGGCCGGCCTCTGGGAGATCACCGCGGCGCGCGCCAGCCTGCTCGATGGTGCGCGTCGGATGCTGGGGCTGGAGACCGCGGCGCGCGCCGGCATCCTCGAGGCTCGTCTGGCGCAGGCGCGCGGCGATCTCGCCTTCATGGCGGGCTCGCCGGTCTTCTTCGATCTGAAGGCGGTCCTCGCGTCGCGCGATCCGCGCGAGGCGCGCTGGAGGCGGCTGGAAGCGGAAGGAGCGGTGCTGTTGTTCCTGCGCGGGCACGACGAGGTGATGCGGGCGGTGGTGCGCGACGAAGAGGACACGCCGCTGATCGAAGCGGCGCGGCGGGGCGGCGTGCCGGTCCTCTGGATGTCGGCGGGGGCGCCGCCGGTGCCGGTGCGCCGCGAGCCGGACCCGGTGCTGCAGCCGATCGAAGGGCGATTCGAGCCGCGTCTGGGCACCCGGACCGTCCAGGGCGCCGTGACCATCGAGGTCGTCATCGACGGCGCGCGCCTGCTGTCGGGTGGCCGGCCGCCGGCGGCCGGAGAGCCGGTCTGCCTGCTGCGTGACGCCCAGGGCGGGACGCTGGCGCTGGAGGCGGGCGGCCGCATTCCGCCGCGCACGCCGGCCGCCGCGCCGCACGACGGCGCCGCCGAGGCGCCGGTGGACGCCGAAGGCTGGTCGGTCCCCGGCCCCTGGACGCTCGCCTGCCACGGCTCCGGCGACTCGCCGATGGCGCTCCTCGAGCCGCTCGCGGCGCGCTACCGCACGACGCTGCTGCTCAACCTGATGGTGATGAGCCTGGCGGTGGTGCTCGGCGGCTTCGCGATCCAGCAGGCGCGCCGCCGGCGCGAGGTCGAGGACGCGGCGCGCGAGGAGACCCGGGTGCGCGATCTCGAGCGCCGGATGTTCCATTCGGAGCGGCTGGCGACGGTCGGCCGGCTGGCCGCCGGCATGGCGCACGAGATCAACAACCCGCTGGAGGGGATGGCCAACTATCTGGCGCTGGCGCGCGAGGCGCTCGAGCGCGGCGACACCGCCGCGGCGCGGCGCCGTCTCGGCGGGCTGGACGAGGGGCTGCGCCGCGCCGGCGGGATCGTGAGGCAGGTGCTGGCGCATTCCGATCCGGCGACAGCACCTGCGGTTCCATTGGACGTCGCGGCCGTCGTCCGCCAGGCGGCCGAGTTCGTCTCGGCCCGGCCCGAGTTCGCCTCCATCCGGTTCGACCTCGACCTGCCCGCCGATCTGCCCCGGATCGAGGGCCGCGGGACGCTCCTCGGCCAGGTCTTTCTGAACCTGGTCCTCAACGCCTGCGAGGCGCAGCCGCAGGGCGGCGAGGTGAGGCTCGCGGCGCGCGCCGAAGGAGCCGGGGTGACGATCGAGATCGCCGATCGTGGTCCCGGCGTGCCGGCCGCGGAGAGCGGACGGATCTTCGAGCCGTTCTACTCCACCAAGAGCTCATCGGGTCTGGGGCTGTCGGTCTGCCATGCCATCGTGACCCAGCATCGCGGTACCATCGCGGTGCTCGACCGGCCGGGCGGCGGCGCCCTGTTCCGGATCGAGCTGCCGGCGGCCGCGCAGTCCGGGGTAGACGGGGCGGCGCACGACGCGCTCGCCTCGCCGGCGGGACAAGGTGGGTCGCGATGAAGGGGGGAACGCGGTGAGGGGAACCGAGGCGTCCGGCGCCCGCAGCGAGCGCCGCCCGGCGCGTGGGCGCGTGCTGGTGGTCGAGGACGAAGCCTACGTGCGCGAGTCGCTCGACGAGCTGCTCCGCGCCCGGGGATTCGACGTCGGCCTGGCGGAGGGCGTGGCCGAGGCGATGACGATGCTCGGGCGAACGCCGGTCGACGTGGTGCTCACCGATCTGCGCATGCCGGCCGGAGGCGGGCTGGAGCTGGTGCGGCGCGCCCGCGCCCTGGGTCTCGTCACCCCGATCATCGTGCTCACCGGCCACGGCAACGTCGCGTCGGCGGTTGAGTGCATGAAGGCGGGGGCGCAGGATTACCTGCTCAAGCCGATCGATCCCGACGCGCTCGAGGTGGCCCTCGAGAGGAGCCTGGCGGCGCGCGCGCTCGAGCGCGAGGTCGCCTACCTGCGCGGCACGGCGGGCCCCGAGGCGGCCGCCGAGCCTCTGGGCGAGAGCGCGGCGTGGCGCCGGGTCATGGCGCAGGTGGACGCGGCGGGACCCACCGACTCGACCGTGCTCCTGCTCGGAGAGTCGGGCACCGGCAAGGAGCTCCTGGCGCGCCGCATCCATCACCTGAGCCGCCGCGCTCAGGGACCCTACGTGCGGGTCAACTGCGCCGCGGTGCCGCTGGAGATGTGGGAGAGCGAGTTCTACGGCCACCGTCGCGGCGCCTTCACCGGCGCGACCGCCGATCGCGAGGGCCGGTTCCGCCTGGCGCACCGCGGCACGCTGTTCATGGACGAGATCGGCGCCATGCTCCCCGAGGCACAGGCGAAGATCCTCCGTGTCCTGCAGGACGGGGAGTTCGATCGCCTGGGGGACGAGCAGCCGACGCGCGTCGACGTCCGCCTGGTGGCGGCCACCAACAGCGATCTCGAAGCCGAGGCCGGGGCCGGGCGGTTCCGCTCCGACCTCTACTACCGGCTCAACGTCGTGCGGATCGAGCTACCGCCGCTGCGCGATCGCCCCGAGGACATCCCGCTCCTGGCCCGCCGGTTCGTCACGGAGATCGCGGCGCGTCTCGGCCGCCGCGCGCCCGGCATCCCGGCCCAGGTCCAGGCCGAGCTGCAGGCGTATCACTGGCCGGGCAACGTGCGCGAGCTGCGCAACCTCCTCGAGCGGGCGATGATCCTCAGTCCGGGCGACGACCTGGCCGGACTCGATCTGCCGCCGGCGCCGCCGCCGCGCGCCGCATCGGCGGCGGGCGTGACCGCGCCGGCCGGCACCGGGGCCGCGGCCGGCGCCGGGCCGCAGGACGCGACCCTCCGCTCGATCCTGGCGCGCAGCGAGCGCCAGGCGGTGGTCGAGGCGCTGCGCCGCGCCGGCGGAGTCCGCAAGGAGGCGGCGCGGCTCCTCGGCATCGATCAGAGGAACCTCGCCTACTACTTCAGGAAGCACGGGATCGATCCCGATGCGCCGTCGGAGTCCGTTTGATGAGAGCGCCCGGGGGCGCCGGGGTGAGTGGATGAGACGACCCGGCCTCGGGGCCGTCCTGTCCGGCCTCCTGGTGTTCGAGGTCGCCAACGCCTCCTACCTCGCGGCGTTCGACTCGGCGACCATCTTCTACCACGCCCAGGTCGTGGCGCACCTGGTCGCGGGGCTGCTGCTCGCCGTTCTGCTGGCGGTCCGCGCCGGCCCGGCGCTGTGGCGCAGCCTGCGCGCCCACGACAGCGTGCCGCGCCGGACGCTCATGGTGATCGCCGCGCTGGCGGCCGTCGTCGCGATCGGAACGGCCCTCCGGCTCGCCGACACCGGCACGGCGTCGCCGTTCCGCGCCCTTCTCTGGACCCATGTCGTCTCGTCGCTGCTCGCCTTGGCCGCGTCCGCGGTCCTCTGGATCCAGGGCGGCGGCGGGGACCGGGCGCGCCGCGCCGCCTTCGGGCTGGCGGCCGCGATCCTGCTGCCGGTGGCGGTCCGCTCCTACGAGTGGATCCGCCCGGCGTACGTGGCGCGCATCGAGAATCCGGCGACCCCGCCGCTGACGCCGTTTCAGGAGGGCGCGGGGCAGGAGAGCCCCTTCTTCCCGTCGTCGGTGACGACCGCCGACGGCCGCTACGTGCCGGAGGACTTCTTCCTGGAGTCGAAGGCGTGCGGCAACCGGGGGTGCCACCCGGACATCACCGCGCAGTGGAGCTCCTCGATGCACCACTTCTCGTCGTTCAACAACCAGTGGTACCGGAAGTCGATCGAGTACATGCAGGAGGTCGTCGGCACCAAGCCTTCGAAATGGTGCGGCGGCTGCCACGATCAATCGGTGCTGCTGACCGGCCGGATGGACACCCCGATCGTGCAGCAGATCGACACCCCGCAGGCGCAGGCCGGGATCGGCTGCCTGGTCTGCCATTCGATCGCCCACGTGCGCGACACCATGGGCCAGGGCGGCTACGTGCTCGAGTACCCGCAGATGCACAAGCTCGTGGCGAGCGGCAACCCGGTCCTGCACGCCCTGCACGACTACATGGTCCGTCTCGACCCGGGGCCGCACAAGGCGACGATGCTGAAGCGCTTCCACCGCGAGTCGCGCGCCGAGTTCTGCTCCGCCTGTCACAAGGTCCACCTCGACGTGCCGGTGAACCACTATCGCTGGTTCCGCGGTTTCGACGAGTACGATGCCTGGCAGGGGAGCGGCGTGAGCGGCCAGGGGGCGCGCGCCTTCTACTACCCGGACAAGCCGAAGGACTGCGGCGACTGCCACATGCCGCTGGTCGCGTCCAAGGACGCCGCGAACCGCGACGGGTTCGTGCACTCGCACCGCTTTCCCGCCGCCAATACCGCCGTGCCGTTCGCCAACCACGACGCGCCGCAGCTCAAGGTGACGCAGGATTTCCTGCAGGCCAACATCGTGACGGTCGACATCTTCGCCGCCAGCGAGAGCGAGCCGGCCCCGGTGCGCGAGGGGGCGGCGGCCGCCCCGCCGCGCGGCGCGCCGGCCGCCGCGGAGGCCGACGAGCCGCGCGCCTCGACCATGGTGCCGGAGATGGCCGAGCCGCCGCCCGCCGCCGCGGCGGTCGCCCCGTCGCATCCGGTGACGCTGCTCGCGCCGCTGAACCGTGCCGCGCGCTTCCTGCGCCCGGGTGGAACGTACCGGGTCGACGTCGTCGCGCGCACGCGCGGAGTGGGGCACTTCTTCCCCGGCGGCACGGTCGACGCGTTCGACGTCTGGCTGGAGCTGAAGGGCGAAGACGCGGCCGGAACGATCTTCTTCTGGAGCGGGCGGGTGGAGGACGACGGGCGCGGGCCGGTGGAGGCCGGAGCGCACCGTTACCGCACGCTTCTGATCGACGCCAACGGCAACCCCATCAACAAGCGCAACGCCTGGGCGGCGCGGGCGCTGGTCTACGCCCGTCTGATCCCGCCGGGCGCCGCCGACGTGGCGCGCTTCCGGGTCACGGTGCCGCCCGACGCGCGGGGTCCGATCACGCTCACCGCGCGCATGAACTACCGGAAGTTTTCCTGGTGGAACACGCAGTTCTCTTTCGCCGGGGTGCGCGATCCGTCGCTCACCGGGTTCGCCCTGTCGCCCGATGCGGACGACGGCCGCTGGCTGTTCAACGGCGACACCAGCCATGTCTCCGGCGCGATCAAGACGATCCCGGACCTTCCCATCACCGTCGTGGCGCAGGACCACGTGACCCTCGAGCTGCTGGATCGCCGTGCCGGCTCCGCCGGGCGTCCGTCGGCGCCGCAGCCCCAGGCGTTCGACCGCGAGCGCTGGAACGACTACGGCATCGGCATGTTCCTGCAGGGGGACTTCGTGGCCGCCAAGCGCGCCTTCGAGACGGTGAACCGGGTCGATCCGCGGTACGCGCCGGGATTCGTCAACCTCGGACGCGTCCTGGTGCAGGAAGGGGATCACGCCGCGGCGCTCAAGGTCCTCGGCCAGGCCCTGGCGATCGATCCCCGCATCGCCAGCGGGCACTACTTCACGGCGCTCGCGCTCAAGGCGCGCGGGCAGTACGACGAGGCGATCGAGCACCTGCGCGCGGCGGCGGCGCAGTACCCGCGCGACAAGGTGGTCCGCAACCAGATCGGCCGCCTCCTGTTCCTCAAGCGCAGCCACCATGAGGCGATCGCCGAGTTCGAGCGGACCCTCGCCGTCGATCCCGAGGACCTGACGGCGCACTACAACTTGATGCTGTGCTACCGGGCGCTGGGCGATTCGGGCGCCGAGCAGCGCGAGGAGACGCTGTACACCCGATTCAAGGCGGACGAGTCGGCGCAGGCGATCACGGGCTCGTACCGTCGCCTGAACCCGGAGGACAATCTCGAGCGCCAGCCGATCCACGAGCACGGCGACGCCCGCGTCGCGGCGCACCGCAATCCCGGGGGAGCCACCGGACGATGAGACCCGCATCCGACCAGCGCGCCTCGCGCCGCACCGCCGCGCGCGCCGCCGTCACGCTTCTCGCGGTCGCCGCGCTCGCGGCCTGCGGCGGCCGCCCCGCCGCCGAGGCGCCGAACCCGGCGCCGGCCGCGACGCCGATCCCGGTCAGCTTCACCGACGCGACGCGCGCCGCCGGGATCGCCTTCACGCACAACAGCGGGGCGCGCGGCCGCAAGTACCTGCCCGAGACGATGGGCTCCGGCGTGGTGTTCTTCGACGCCGACGGAGACGGCCGGCCCGACCTGTTCTTCGTCAACGCCATGGACTGGCCGGAGAGCCGGCGCGGTCCCTCCTACCAGGCGTTCTACAGGAACCGCGGCGACGGCACGTTCGAGGAGGCGACGGCGAAGGCCGGTCTCCGGATCGAGGCGTACGCCCTGGGCGCCACGGCCGCCGACTACGACAACGACGGCCACGTCGATCTCTTCCTCAACGGGCTCGGCGCCGATCACCTGTTCCACAACCGCGGCGACGGCTCCTTCGAGGACGTCACCAGGGCGGCCGGGGTCGGCGACCCCGGGTTCGGCTCGAGCGCCACCTGGCTCGACTACGACCGCGACGGGTGGCTCGATCTGTTCGTCTGCAACTACGTCCAGTGGAGCCCCGAGACCGACATCTACTGCACGCTCGACGGGGCGCACAAGTCGTACTGCACGCCGGAGTCGTACCGCGGCGCGACCAATCGCCTGTTCCGCAACCGCGGCGACGGCACCTTCGCCGACGTCACCGAGAAGGCCGGGGTCTCGAACCCGACCGGCAAGTCGCTGGGGGTGGTGGCGCTCGACTTCGACGACGACGGCTTCACCGACCTCGCCGTGGCCAACGACACGCAGCCGAACTACCTCTATCGCAACCGCGGCGACGGCACGTTCGAGGAGATCGGCAAGACGGCCGGCATCGGCTTCAGCGAGGAGGGGAAGGCGCGCGGCGCCATGGGGATCGACGCCGCCGACTACGACGACTCCGGGCACGAGAGCCTGCTGATCGGCAACTTCTCGAACGAGATGCTGGCGCTGTACCACAACGAGGGCCGCGGCCTGTTCATCGACGACGCGGCGGGCGCCGGGATCGGCACGCCGAGCCTCCTGACCCTCGCCTTCGGCTGCTTTTTCTTCGATTACGATCTCGACGGCCGTCTCGACCTGTTCGTCGCCAACGGTCACGTCGAGAACGACATCAACCGCGTGCAGCCCTCGGTCACCTATGCCGAGCCGCCGCACCTGTTCCGCGGCCTGGGCGGCGGCCGCTTCGACGAAGCGACCACGAAGGCCGGCGAAGCCCTCAAGACGCCGCTGGTCGCGCGCGGCGCCGCTTACGCCGACTACGACGGCGACGGCGATCTGGACGTGGTGCTGACCACCAACAACGGCCCGGCCGTCCTGCTGCGCAACGACGGCGGCAACGCCAACGGCTGGATCCGCCTGCGGCTTCTCGTCGCGAAGTCGAATCGCGACGCGATCGGCACGCGCGTCCGCCTGAGCGCCTCCGGCCGGGTCATGACGCGGACGGTGCGCGCCGCCTCCTCGTACGCCTCGCAGAGCGAGACGACCCTGACCTTCGGTCTCGGCCCCGCCGGGCCCGGAGCCGCGGCAAAAGTCGACGTCGAGGTGCGCTGGCCGGGAGGCCAGACGCAGACCTTCAGCGGGCTGGCTCCGGGCCGGTCCTACGTGCTGCAGGAAGGATCTCCCCAGCCGCGCTGACAGCACGGCTCCCGGGAGCGGCACCGTCCGGCGAGCCGCCGTCCAGGGCGCGCGTCATCGAAGCGGCCGCCGCGATCAACAGGAGCACCTCCAGCGGGTACCGGTAGCGGTAGATCATGAACTGGGTGGCGTAGTAAGCGATCGGGAACAGCGCGAAGAAGGCGATGCAGGCGTGGTCGAGCCAGACGAGACGCCTGCGCCCCAGCGACGCGGTCGAGAACAGCCAGAGTCCCAGCACGAGGTTGAAGATCAGGGTCAGGAGCGGCCGCCACGGCAGCACGCGGTCCGGATTGAACGACCAATAATAGATGAAGCGCCGCACCGACAGGACGAGCGTCGCCAGCGGGCTCGACTCCATGAATCCGACGGCGCGCTCGAAGCACAGACGGGCGTAGGCCGGCTCGCCGATCTCGAGCAGCCGCAGGCGCTCCTCCTCCGACCAGGCCGGGAACCGGTGCACGTGCGCGACGAAGGCGTCCTCCCCGGCCTCGGGATTGTTGCCGTAGAACAGCTCCATCGACAGGTTCGACTTGAGCAGCACGGGCGCGCGCAGATCGGCGAGATTGCGCCCCAGCCAGGGGCCGAGGACGGCGACGCACGACAGCGCCGTCGCCGTCAGGAGCCGCCGCGCCGACTGGCGGGAGCCGCGCCGCAGCCGCCAGGCCGCCCACCCCTCGAGCCAGGCGAAGAAGAGCAGCGAGGACGGCTCGGTCAGGACCGCCAGAGCGACCGACAGGCCGTGGGTCACCCGCGCGCCGGTGCCGGCGTCCGGCTCGAACAGCCGGCCCAGCGTGACGAGCGACAGGAGGAGGAGCACCACGAACAGGGCGGTCCCGTGCGTGTCCTCGAGGGCGAAGTACCAGGTGGAGGGATAGAGGACCAGGAAGATCAGAGCCCAGGTCGCCGCGTCCGGCCCATGGACACGCCGCACGAGGACCCAGGCCAGTCCCAGGGCGAACCCGATCAAGGCCACCTGGACGATCTGATAGGCCGCGGCCGCCGCCGCCGTATAGGCACCGAACAGGTGGAAGGGGAGGTACCAGAGCAGCACGTAGGGCGGCGTGATCCAGGCGGTGGGCCAGTCGCCCGGCGCGGCGTTCTGGATCGCGGGCCGGGCGGTCCCGGCGTGGGGACTCCCCGGCTCCGACGAGAGGAAATTGTCTCCGGGCAGGGCCACGAAAGGCGACATGTAGCCCAGTCCCGCGTCGAGATTGCGTGCGATGCGGCCTGCCTCGTATCCGCTCGGCCAGGTGGAGAACTCGAGGGTCCGCCAGGGGCGCAGATGGCCGAGGAGGAGCAGGGCGGCCAGGAGGAACGAAGCTACGATGGCGCCGGCGCCGGACGGCCGGCGCGCCCACGGGGGGAGGGGGAGACCTGTCCGCGTCGTCATGGAGAGCCCGGGGGAGCCGTTCGGGCCGGCGGAGCATACCATCCGGTCACGCAGATTCACCAGCGCAAGACCCAGATGAGGCTTGTGTCCGCAACAAAAAAGCGGCATCTTTCGCGCATCGAATGAGACGGGAATCCTGGTCCGTGGCGGCGGCGTCGATCGTCGCCGGGTGCCTGGTGATGGCGGCCGGCTCCGGAGAGGAGACGCCCGCCTCGCGCACGCCCCCTCCGCGTGGCTCCGGCATGGCGGTGCCGCTCGTCAGCCTCTACGACAGCCGCCTTCTCTCTGAGGACGACCGTTGGGAGGTGTTCAGCGAGACGGGGGATCGCTTCGGCGAGGGACTGGCCGCGGGCGACTTCAACGGCGACGGCGTCGTCGATCTCGCGGTCGGCGCCGCCGGGAAATCGCTCAACGCCGGCCCCAAGGCCGGCGGGGTCCTCCCCTGGCGAGGCTCGGGCGGCGGCCCGACCGAGACTTTCTACCAGCCGCTCGATGCCTCGGGCAACGGCGGCGGAAAGCAGATGGGCGACTCGTTCGGCTCCGCCGTGGCGTCGGGGGACTTCAACCGCGACGGGCGCGCCGACATCGCGGTCGGGGCGCCGGGCACTGCGGTGGGGGCGTTCGCCAGCGCCGGCGCCGTCTTCGTGTGGAATGGAACGATTGACTTCCCCAACCCCGTCGGCGCACTCACCGAGGCGATGGACGGTCAGACGGCGGCCGCCGGCGACCTGTTCGGCGCGTCGCTGACGGTGGGCGACTTCAACGGCGACGGCTACGACGACCTGGCGGTCGGCGCGCCGGGGAGGGGCGTGGGACCGGCCGCGGCGGCCGGGATGGTGTTCGTCTTCAACGGCTCCTCGTCGGGGCTGCACGCGGGCGGAGCCTTCTCCTCCCTGACCGTCGGCCACGCGCCGGCCGCGGGAGACAACTTCGGGACCAGCCTCGCCGCCGCCGATTTCGATCTCGATGACGACGACGAGCTGGCCGTGGGGGTCCCGGGCCGGACCATCACGGGGGCGCAGGGCGCCGGTGCCGTCGCCGTCCTGAGGGGCTCGCCGCTCGGGCTGTCGGGAGGGTCCTGGCTGACGCAGGAGCAGCTCGCCGAGAACAGCGAGACCGGCGATCAGTTCGGCTTCGCCGTCGCCGTCGCCGACCTGGACGGCGACGGTGCGTTCGATCTCGTGACCGGCGTCCCGGGAGAGACGCTTGGCGCGACCGCCTCCGCCGGCATGGCCTGCACCTTCTACGGTGGAGACACCGACCTGGTGGCGGGGGACTGCGTCGTCGCTTCCGATGTCGGCGTGGCCGCGGAAACCGGGGCGCGATTCGGCCAGGCCCTCGACGCCGGCGATCTCGACGGCGACGGCGCCGCGGAGGTGGTGCTCGGGGCGCCGGGAAGCTCCCTGGGAGGAGCGGCCGGCGCCGGCGCGCTGTTCTTCTTCTCAGGGACCAGCCTCGAGACGCTTTCCCCCAGGGGCTACATCGTCCAGGAGGATGTCGGGCAGACCAGCCAGGCGGGCGACGGCCTCGGCTCGAGCCTCGTCGTGGCCGACATGGACGGGGACGGGTTGGCGGACGTGGCGGCCGGCGCCCGCCTCGATGCGTCCCTCCCCGGGGTCCAGTCCGGAACGGTCTTCGTCCTTCCGGGGCTGGCGCAGGCGGCGCGGATGAAGCACGGGCCGATCGTCGGCGCGGTGACGAACAGCTCCGTCAGGCTCTGGGCCCGGATCGATCGGCCGGCGAGCCTGGCGTTCGAGTACAAGCCCGCCGGCGCCCCGTGGCCCGGGACCGTCTCGTCGTCCGTGGCGGTGACGACCGCCGGGGACCTGGGCGGCAGCGTCCTGATCAGCGGTCTCTCATCGAACACCGCGTACGCATACCGCGCGCTGGTGAACGGCCAGATCCAATCCCAGCCCGAGGGCTCGTTCAAGACCCTCCCCGCGCCCGGGTCGACGACGCCGATCACGTTCGCGCTCGGCGCCGACCTGCACTTCAGCCACGATCCGTACCCGATCCTCGACCTCCTCGCCGCGCGCGATCCCGCCTTCACGCTCCTGGTCGGGGACCAGATCTACGCCGACGAGCCGGACCTGATCGCCGCCACCGCGTGGGAGTATGGCCGGAAGTACCGGGAGAACTGGGCCGAGCCGCATTTCAAGACCTTCGCCCGGGACACCCCGTCGTTCATGATCTGGGACGACCACGAGATCGGCGACAACTGGGACTCCGGCAAGAGCGGGCGTTACGCCCCGGCCCGCGCGGCCTACGACGTCTATCAGGGCAGCCACAACCCCGCGCCGCGCGTCGCCGGCGAGCTGTACTACTCCTTCACAGCCGGCCAGGCCGGGTTCTACGTGATGGACACGCGCAGCTACCGCAGCCACGAGAGCGATCCCGACGGTCCGTCGAAGACCATGCTCGGCGCGACACAGAAGCTCGACCTGGAGAACTGGCTGTCGGGCAGCGCCGAGCGGTTCAAGTTCCTGGTGTCGTCGGTCATGTGGAACGATCACGGCACGACCGGCAACGACAGCTGGGTCGGCTACCAGACCGAGCGCCTGGAGATCTTCAACTACATCAAGAGCCACCACATCTGCGGCGTGGTGCTCCTGTCGGGGGACCAGCACTGGACCGGCGTCTTCAGCCTGAGCCAGGCGAGCCCGCGCACCCTGTACGAGCTGAGCCCCACTCCGCTCGGGACCTACCCGCGCGCCAAGACCGACGATGCGACGCCGGACATCCTGTACAAGTACGACGCCACCCGGGTCTACGGAATGGTCACCGTCGACCCGCTCTTCCCGCAGGGGAGGGTGCTGTGGGACGTGCGCGACGATCTCGATCAGGTCATTCACCACCTGGAGCTCGACTGGCCGGCGCTCTGCCCCGACAGCGACGGCGACACGCACCTGGACGACGTCGACTGCCGTCCCGACGACGCGACCCTCTGGAGCGTCCCGGGTGAAGTGGTGATGAGCTGGAGCGGCGCGACCACGCTGGGCTGGACGCCGCCCGCCGACGCGGGCGGCACGGCCAGCCCGCTCTACGACCTCCTGGTCTCGTCCTCGAGCTCCGATTTCAGCCCGGGTGTCGCCAGCTGCCTGCTCACCAACTCGTCGTCGACCACAACGACGGACGCCGTCGCGCCGTTGACCGGGCATATCCGCTACTACCTGGTGCGCGCCGAGAACGCATGCGGCGGAACGCTCGGATCGACGAGCGCCGGGGTGCCGCGCACCGGGCGGTCCTGCCCGTAACCTGTTTTCTCCCGCTACGCTCCCGGCATGTCCTGTGACAGAATGCGTTCTCGTGGGGGGGACCTCTGGACCCTGAGGGAGGTCCGATGCGGCGGTACGAGTCTCTCCAGTCTGTCGCGGAAACCATCGCCGTCTTCGTCCTGTATTTCGTGGCGGGGAAGCTGGGGCTGTCGCTCGCTTCGCTGCATCCGAACGCGTCGCCCGTCTGGCCCCCCTCCGGCATCGCGCTCGCCGCTCTCCTGATCCTCGGCTTCCGGACCTGGCCCGCCGTCTTCCTGGGCGCCTTCATCGTCAACGTCACCACCTCGGGCTCGGCGGCGCTCGCGCTGATGATCGGATCGGGGAACACCGCCGAGGCGATCGTCGGGGCGTGGCTGGTGCAGCGTCTCGCGTCCGGCCGCCGGGCCCTGGAGACGCCGAAGGGCGTGCTCGGGTTCCTGATCGCGGCGCTCCTGAGCACGACGATCAGCGCCACGGTCGGCGTCCTCGGGCTGAATCTGACCGGTCTCGCCGCCTGGGGCCGCGTCCCCGGCATCTGGGTCACCTGGTGGCTGGGCGACGCGACGGGCGTCCTGATGGCGGCGCCGTTCCTGCTGGCCTGGGCGAACGAGCCGCGCCCCGCATGGCGCGGAAGGGGGGGCGAGCTCGCCCTGCTCCTGGTCGCGATCGTCGGCACCGCCTGGCTCGTGTTCTCGGACGTTCTGTCGTTCCCCGCGCGGGCGACGCCCTTGGCCGCCCTCTGCCTTCCGCCGCTTCTGTGGGCCGGCTTCCGGTTCTCGCCGCGCGAGGTGGCGACCGGCACCCTGCTGCTCGCCGGAGCGGCGATCCGCGGCGCGCTCCACAAGACCGGGCCGTTCGCGGGGGCGACGCCCAACGAGACCCTGCTGCTCCTGCAGTCGTTTCTCGGCATCGTCTCGGTCATGGGGCTGGCGGTCGCGGCCCAGGTGCGGCAGAGCCGCTCGGTGGAGAGCGAGCTGCACGCCGTGCGGGCGGATCTCGATCGGCGGGTGGAGGAGCGCACCCGGGTCCTCTCGAGCGTGGCGGCCGAGCGGCGCCGCAGCGACGAGAAGTTCCACGATCTGCTGGAGGCGGCGCCCGACGCGATGGTGATCGCCGATCCCGACGGCCGGATCGTCCAGGTGAACGCCCGCACCGAGATGATGTTCGGCGCCCCGCGGACCGAGCTCATCGGGAGCCAGATGGAGGGCCTGATGCCGGAGCGGTTTCGCGGTCCGATGGGCGGTCCGCGGGAGAGCGGGGTGGTCACGTCGCGGCTGCGCTCCATGGGAGAGGGCGGCGAGCTGTTCGGCCAGCGCCGTGACGGCACGGAGTTTCCGATCGACATCAGCGTGAGCCCGCTCGAGACCGAGCAGGGGATGATGCTCACCGCCGCCATCCGCGACATCACGCGCCGGCGCCAGTTCGAAGAGTCGGTGGCGCGTCTCGCGGCGATCGTCGCCAGCTCCGACGACGCCATCGTGAGCACCGATCCGGAGGGCGTCATCACCTCGTGGAACGCGGCCGCCGAGCGGCTGTTCGGCTACACGGCGCAGGAAGCCCTCGGCCGATCGAGCGCGATCCTGGCGGCGCCGGGATTGCCGGGCGAGACCGAGCGCCCCCCCGACAGGCTCAAACGCATGAAGCAGGTGCGCTACGACTCCCGCTCGATGCGCAAGGACGGGACGGTGGTGGAGGTCGGCATCACCTCCTTCCCGGTCCGCGACCGGTCGGGACGCACCATCGGTTTCTCCTCGATCCTGCGCGACCTGACGGACCAGCGGCTCGCCGAGCAGGAGCGGCACGAGAAGGACGCGCTCAAGAGCCAGGTGAGCGAGCTGTCCAGCCGCACCCACGAGATCTCGCTCCTCAACGAGCTGGGTGAGGTGCTCAGGTCGGCGGTGCGCCCGGCCGAGGCGTATCCGGTCATTCCGCGCTTCCTGCGCGAGCTCTTCCCGGGAGAATCGGGCGCCCTGTACGAGTTCAACGATGCGCACCAGCTGATGGAGGCGGTCCTCAGCTGGGGGGAGGCGCCGCCCCAGGAAGACGCCTTCCTGAGCAGCGAGTGCTGGGGGCTGCGGCGGGGACAGACGCACCAGGTGGACGACCCGAAGGGGACGATGATCTGTCAGCACGTGAAGCCCCCGATCCTCGCGGGCGCGCTCTGCATCCCGCTGACCGCGCGCGGCAAGACCCTCGGGCTCATGCACCTGATGGGCGCCCCCGGAGGGCCTGTGTCGTCGGCGGACGGCGAGGCGGTCGGCGAGTACCGGCAACGTCTGGCGCAGACCGTGGCGCAGCAGATCTCGTCCGCCCTGTTCGACCTGCGGCTCCAGGAGACGCTCCGGGAGCAGGCGACCCGCGATCCGCTCACCGGGCTGTTCAACCGGCGCTATATGGAGGAGACCCTGCACCGCGAGCTGTATCGCGCGGCGCGCAAGAAGGCGCGGGTCGGGTTCGTGCTGTTCGACCTCGACCACTTCAAGAAGTACAACGACCGGTTCGGGCACGCCGCCGGGGACGCGGCCCTCCGGGAGGTCAGCTCCTTCGTGCAGCGGCACTCGCGCGCCGAGGACATCGTCTGCCGCTATGGGGGCGAGGAGTTCCTCCTGGTCCTCTCCGACTGCTCGTCAGCCGACCTGGTGCGCCGCGCGGAGCAGATCCGGCAGGGCGTGAAGGCCCTCAGGCTGGAGCACGATCAGCGCGACCTCGGGACGATCACCCTTTCCGCCGGCGTGGCGCTCTTTCCCGAGCACGGACGCACCGTCGACGAGCTGTTCCAGGTCGCCGACGCCGCCCTTTACCAGGCGAAGAAGGACGGCCGCGATCGCGTCACCGTCGCGGATGCCCTCCCCTCGGTGATCGTGCCGCCTCGACCGGGCGAGCAGGAGCGCCAGCACTAGGAGCCCGTCGCGACCGGCTCCCGGCGCGTGCCGCGTGCCGGACGGGCCGGGCCTACCAGCCGACCGGCTTTCCCTTGTTCTGCTCGTCCAGCCATTTCTTGAGCGGGGCGAAGTAGTCGATGATCGCCTGCGCATCCATCTGCCGCTGGCCGGTGAGCGCCTCGAGCTCCTCGGGCCAGGGACGGCTCTGGCCCATCTCCATCATCTTCGCCAGACGCGCGCCGGCCGCCTTGCTGCCGTAGATCGAGCCCTGGTGCAGCGGGCCGCTCCACCCCGCCTCCTTCAGGAGCGCCCGGTGGAACTGGAACTGCAGGATGTCGGCGAGGAAGTAGCGGGTGTACGGGACGTTGGCGGGCACGTGATACTTCGCGCCGGGATCGAAGTCGTCCTCGGTGCGCGCCACCGGGGGCGCGACCCCCTGGTACTTGCGCTTCAGGTCCCACCAGGCGCGGTTGTACTCCGCGGGCGTGATCTGCCCGGAGAAGACCTTCCAGCGCCACTGATCGATCAGCAGCCCGAACGGCAGGAACGCCACCTTGTCGAGGGCGCGCGCCATCAGCAGGCCGATGTCGCTGCCGGGCGCCGGGTCGCGATCGAGCAGGCCGATCTTCCTGAGATACGCGGGGGTGATCGACAGCGCGATGGTGTCGCCCAGGGCCTCGTGGAAGCCGTCGTTGGCGCTGTCGCGGAACAGGAACGGCTGCGCGCGGTAGGCGCGCTGGTAGTAGTTGTGCCCCAGCTCGTGATGGATGGTGTCGAAATCCTCGTCGCTGATCTCGATGCACATCTTGATTCGAAGATCGAGGTCGTTGTCGACGTCCCAGGCGCTGGCGTGGCAGACGACGTCGCGATCGGCCGGCTTCACGAACAGCGATCGATCCCAGAAGGTCGCCGGCAGCGGGTCGAACCCGAGCGACGAGAAGAACCCTTCGCCGTAGCGCACCATGCCGCGGGCGTCGAGCTTCCGTCCCTTCAGGATCTGCGTCAGGTCGTAGCCCGGGTCGGCGCCCGTCGGCGCCACGAGGGGATAGATGTTGCCCCAGGACTGCGACCAGAGATTGCCGAGCAGGTGCGCCGGGATCGGCCCGTCGGGCGGCACCACCTGGGGGCCGTACCTGGCGACCAGCCGGGCGCGCACGTAGGCGTGCAGTGATTCGTAGAGCGGCTTGACCTGCCCCCAGACGCGCTCGATCTCCGCCGCGAACGCGTCGGGCGGCATGTCGTATTTCGATCGCCACATGGCGCCCACGTCCGCGAACCCCATCTCGCGCGCGCCCTTGTTGGCCAGCTCGACATAACGCTGGTAGCGGGCGCGCATCGGCGGAGCGATGGCGTGCCATCCCTTCCAGGCCGCGAGCAGCTCGCCCGGATCGCGGCTCTCGGCCAGGATGCGCGAGATGGCGTTGATGTCGAGACAGTCCTTGCCGTCGCCTTTCGGGCACCAGCTCCCCTTGCCATAGGCGCCCTCCAGCCACGATGCGATGCCGGCCAGCTCGGCGCGCTCCGCGTCGTTGTTCGGCGCCGGCAGGGTGAGGGACAGCTTGAGGAGCTGCAGCCGGCGGGCGACGTCGTCGGGGAGCTTCACCCCGTCGAAGCGCTTCGCCTCGAGCGCCAGCGCGGTCGTGGCCGCGATCGACGCTTCCTTGTATTCGCCCGCCATCTTCTCCGTGTCGTCGGTGATGAAGTTCGACTCCACCCAGTCGGCCCGCTGGTTCCGGTTGTTCAGCGCCAGGAGCCGCTTCTCGGCGTCCTCGACGAACCGGCGCGCGTCGTCGGCGGTCGCCTGCCCCGCGGCCCGAGCCGGAGCGGCGGAGGTTGCCGGCGCGGCAGCGGGCGCCGGAGCGGCGGCGGGCGCCGGCGTGGCGGCCATCGCGAGGGCGGCGGTGAGCGCGACCGTGACGGCGAGCGCGAGCGCCGCGGCGAGCGCCGGCGCGCCGGCGAGAACGAGGGCGGCTGTCGTGGTGACGGACGTGCGACGACCCGGGGTCATGGCGTTCCTCCGTGAGTCACGGTCATGCGGTGCGGGAAGCGATCCGGCGCCGCCAGGCCGCGAGGGCCCGGACCAGCGCGCGGCCGTCGGGAGTGAGAAGCCCGGCGCGCGCGGCGACCGCGAGGTCGCGTAGCGCGCGGGAGCAGAGAGTCAGCTCGCGGCGCAGCTCGCGAGCCAGGAACGCGGCCTCGCCGCCTCCGAGGAGCGTTCCGAGCACGCGGGGCATCCGGCGCCGGGCGTCGAGCAGGCGGGCGAACAGCTCGGCCCGGAACAGGAAGGTATAGGCGCCGTGCAGGATCCCGTGGAGCGGCCGGCGCGTGCCGCGCCAGGGCGAATCGAACGCCTGGGTCTCTTCGGTGTCGGGACCACGGCGCAGCAATCGCGTGACCTCCTGGAGATCGTGCAGCAGGTGGTGCGCCGTCTCGTGCAGGAGATCGTCGGCCAGCGCGACGGCCGACTTGCCGGAGACGTTGATGAACGAGACGCCCGGACGCGCGGCGAGAGAATACGACACCAGACCCGATTCGCGGACCGGCACCACCATGGCGGTGCGCGCCAGGACCTCGCGATGCGCCGCCGGCCAGGAGAGCCGGATCAGCCGCAGGGCGCCGGCCAGCCGCGCGTCGAGCCCGGAGAGGTCGGCGCCGACCACGAGGCGGCGCGGCGACGAGCGCAGGGCGGGCGCCAGCAGGATGGCGGTTCCCGGCACGAGCCGCCGCCGGACCAGGCGCGCGGGCCCGGCCGCGGCGCCGGCGGGGAAGCGCAGCGGCGAGGCGGCGGCGGGGAAGACCGCGCCGCCGCGCGGACCGTCGAGGCGCAGGGTACCGCGGCGCAAGGTGGCCGTCATGACGCGCGGCGCCGGAATCCCGCGGCCGCGTCCGACCTCGAGGCCCAGGGACCCCGCGGCTCCGATGAACGTGCCGAGGTCGATGCGATGCGAAGGGCGCCCCTGCTCGGGGTCGGCCGCTGCGCGCAGCCGAACCGGCCCGGCGCCATTCTCCCGCGCGGACCCGAACGCCAGCCGCGCGCCCAGGAGCAGTGCCCCGAGATCGCCCTCCAGCGCCGCGAGCCTCTCCCGGGCCAGTCGCAGCGCGCGCCGCGGCAGCGCCGCGTCGACGCGCCCTCCCGGGACGAGGACGACGAGCTGGTCGGTGCGGCTGATGCGTTCGAACAGCCGGTTCCAGGGCGTCGTGGTGCGGGGCCGGGGTCGGCGGGCCGCGACCCGGGCGAGCGCCGCGATCCCGGTCCAGGTCTCGGCTTCCGAGAGGAAGCCGCGCAGGTCGGGACCGTGCAGGAGCGTCCGCCGGGACTCGGCGGGAAGGTCGCCGAGCAGGCCCTCCACCTCCCGGGTCAGCCGGCGGAGGCGGCGGGCCGGGGGGATCGACCCCAGGCGGCGGCCGAGCCGTCGCAGCCGGCGCGCGGTGCGGCGGGCGACGGCTCGTCGCAGCCGGCGCGAGGCGTCCGCTTCGGGGGGCGCGAGCGAATCCATCAGGGCCGAGCGGACGACGGGCATGGCCTCCAAAACCGGGTGACGCCGGGTCGCGCCGATCATAGAATAGCCGCCATGCGCCGCAGCGCCCCCGGATTTCTCGTCGCCTCGCTCATCGCCACGATCTCCACGCCGCTTCTGGCGCAGGGATTCGGCGGCACCGTCACCGACATCCTGGTGCGCGGCGACAGCCTGCTCGCGCAGGATCGCGCCAACGAGGCGATCGTGCAGTTCCAGGAGGCGCGCACCCTCTGCGCGACACCCGCCGAGGTGGTCGCCTCTCTGCAAGGGGAGGGCCGCGCGCACCTCGCGATGAAGGAGTACCTGCCGGCGGCCGGCCTGTTCGAGGAAGCGGCGCAGAAGTATCCGGACGATCCGCGGGTGGCGGACATGCTCTATCTCGCCGGCATGGCCAGACGCGAAGGCGGCGACATGACCGCGGCGGTCCCCCTGCTCCAGAAGGCGCTGCAGAGCTCCCCGACGGGCGACCTCCAGCCGACGCTCAAGTTCCAGCTGGCCCAGATGCTGCGGATGAGCGGGAAACCGGCCGACGCGATCCCGCTGGTGCGGGACTTCGAGACCGAGTTCGAGCGCAACCCGATCATCCCGAACGCGATCTACACCCTGGCCATCTCCCAGCACGACGCCGGCGACCTGGAGGGGGCGGAGAAGAGCTACCGCCACCTGATCGACGCCTACCCGCACTCGCAGGCGGCGGCGGAATCGTTCTACGACCTTGGGGAGGTGCTCTCGGCGCGCGGCAACCGCAAGGAGTCGGCGGAGTTCTTCCGGCGGTACGCCAATGGCAATCCCAGCTCGCCCCTGTCGGCCCGCGCGATGGAGCGCGCCGCCGACATGACGCTCTTCACCTATCCCAAGGAGGCGGCGATCATGTACGGTGTCGCCCAGGTGAAGGCGCAGCAGAACCTGGTGCCGCCGCTCCCCGAGATGCAGATCAGCCGCTGGATCAAGCCGAAGCGGTTCGTCGCCGGTCTGCTGGGCCGGCCGATCGTGATCGCGGCGGCCGCCGGTGGCGCGTTGCTGCTGATCGGGGCGATCGTCTGGACGGTTCGTCGCCGGCGGCCGGCGATGGCGGTCTAGTCGCCGTCGAAGGGGCGGGGAGGCGGCGTGTTCGATTCCTTGGCCTTGCGGCGCGCCTCCTCGAACTTCTTCTCGAGGATCTCCTCGCGGTTCTTCGAGTCCCGAAGGGCGCGGTCCAGCTTCTCCCCGGCCTCGCGCCGCTGGGCGTTGACGTGGTCGAGGGCGTCGTCGAGCGTCTTGTGCTCGCGCTTGACGACGCGGTCCTCGCGCAGGATGGCGCCGGTGTCCGGGTCGATCACCAGGCGCGTATCGCAGCAGGGGCAGATGATGTCGAGGTTGCGGCTCACGCGGCGGCTCTCCGGGAACGAAGGTATTGTCGATCCGCGCGGTCGGATTGGTCAAGCGGCGCGCGGACGCGCCCCCCGGCGACCGCGCGCATGACGAGGTGACGATGAGCGACGCACCGAAAAGCGCCTGGGAGCTCGCGCTCGAGAAGCTCCAGAAGCAGGATCGCGAGCGGGGCGAGGCCGGACCGGCGGCCCTGAGTCCGGGGCAGAAGAAATCGATCGCCGAGGTGCGCGCGCGCTTCCAGGCCCGCCTGGCCGAGGCGGAGATCCTGCACCGGTCGAACCAGGCCAAGGCGGCCGGCGACGCGGAGGCGCTCCAGAAGCTGGAGGAGGAGTTCCAGATCGATCGCCGGCGCATCGAGGATCAGCTCGAGCGCGAGGTCGCGAAGGCGCGCGGCGGCGGGCGGGGAGCGAAGAAGAAGTAGCTTAGTTCAGGGCGCTGATGATCCCGGCGAGCTCGGTCTCGGGGATGGCCCCTTCGTGGGTGGCGAGGCGGGTGATCTCCTTGCCTTCGTACTTCACCATGATGGCCGGGATGGTCGAGAATCCCTTCCCTTCCCACGGCCCCTTCTCGGTCCCGAAGTTCTTCGGCACGCCGACCAGGCTGAGCTTGATGTTCGGATTGGAGGCCAGCTTCAGGACCTCGAGCAGCTTCGGCATGTACATCTTGCAGTGCGGGCACCAGGTGGCGAAGTAGGCTTCGATCTCGATCTTCTTCTTGGTCGACTTGATCGCCTCGATCGCCACCTTCTCGGGCACGTACTGCTTCATCCCTTCGCGGTACTCCATACGATCGGCGATCAGGTCGTCGAACGAGATCGGCCCGACGACCGGCGGCCGGTCGAGCACCTTCAGGACGCGCACCTTCGTGGCGTCGGTCTGGAACCGCAGGACGGGGCCTTCGATCGACAGGGCGTACGCCGCCGCCGTCGCCGGCACGGTGTCGTTCACCTGGACCGATCCGTTCGCCGGGTCGGACTTGACGTTGGTGGCGGGGACGGCGATCGCCCGCCGCGCCGGCAGGTCGATGAGCAGCCCGCTCGACTTGGACGGGATGTCGACGTAGAACTTGCCGCGCGTCTCGGAGGTGAAGAACCGCGCGTCCTGCGGATACTTGCCGTCCACCTCGACGCAGAAATCGTAGTTCGGGTGGCAGACGACTTCGGCCGCGAGAACCGCGGCGGGGGACACGAGAAGGGCCGCCGCGCAGGTCAGGACGGCCAAGGCTGCACCGGAAGGAATGTGGGTTCTCATACGGGTGGAGATGATAGCAGGTCGGCGGACGGCGGGCGAGGCCCCTCGAACACCCGGGCCACCTTGCCCGACCGGACCAGGAAGTAGCGTGGCAGGGACCGGTAAAGCGGCTTGAGCAGCCCCCGATCGACCGGCACCACCTCGAAAGCGGGATAGGCCTCCCACATGAAAGCCGCCTGCTCCTGCTCGCTCGAGGGGGTCAGGGCGATCACTTTCGGCGCGCCCGGCGTCCCGGCGACCAGGTTGAGGTCGGCGGCCGCCCCCTTGGCCAGCGGGTCGGTCATGTCGAGAAGGGCGACCAGGGTGTCGCCCTGCCCGCCGTCGGGCAGCTTCGACGCGATCCCGAGGTCGGTGACGCTCCGTCCGACGCTCAGCCGCGTCACCAGGTCGTCGATCGGCAGCCGGGGGGAGGCGATCGCGAAACCGAGCGACAGGCACGCCGCCGCGGCGACGCACGCGGCCACCAGCCGCCGCGCCCCCGCCCTCCAGGCCCCCAGTCCCACCGCGGCGAGGATGGCCAGGGCCAGGAATCCGAGGTCCTCGAAAATCACCTGAAGGGGGGTCCGCTTGACGTAGGCGCCGAAACAGCCGCAAGACTCGGTGTGCCCCTGGGCGATGCCCCACGACTCGAGGCCGATGAAGAAGATCAGCAGCATGCCGACGAGGATCGCCGCGAGACGCGGGCGCCAGCCGGCCACCAGCGCCACCCCGAGCGTGGTCTCGAGCGCGATCAGAAGGGGCGCGAGGAACGCCGCGGGTCCCGCGCCGATGAGGCCGTACGACGCCGTCTGGCGGGCGAACTCGGCGACGTCGAGCGCCTTGAGGCATCCCGCGGCGATGAAGATGCCGCCCAGGGCGAGCCGCGCGGCATGCCCCGCGAAGCGCAAGGCGCGCCGCCTGTCAGGGACCGAAGTCGATGAATCCACGGTTCAGGATCCCGTCCGGATCGTAGGTCGCCTTGAGCCGGCAGACATCGTCCCACCGGGGACCGAAATGCTGCTTCCAGCGGGGCCGGTCGAACTCGATCAGGCCGGACAGGTAGCGCTTGGCGCCGGCCATCATGCTCATGTCGGAGGCCATGTTCAGCCGCGGCTTGGCCTGCGGCAGGACGTCCGCCGGCAGGCCGGGCAGGATCCCGAAACCCATCACCATCGGCGTCGGCGGCACCATGAAGAGAGGAATCTTCGACGTCGTCCCGCGGCTCGGCCAGAGCAGCACGTGGCCGCCTCCCAGGGCCGTCGGCGGCAGGTTGGCGAGCACCTGCGGGATGTAGAGGCCGGCCGCGGCCCAGGGAAGGATCGTCTCCATCCAGGGATGGGTCGCGCCCCAGTATCCGCTGCGCCGCCAGACCGCGAAGAGCGGCTCGAGACGCATCGCGAAATGGATCAGGTCCTGATCCTCGACGTGCGTCTTGCGGTAGGGATGCAGGCCGGCGAGGCGGGCCGCGTCATCCGGGGGAGCGGCGGGGTCGTACTCCACCGTCACGTGCAGCGGATAGAACCAGGCCGCGAACGCTTCCTTGGTCTGTCCGACCCAGCGAAACCCCTGCGGGCAGGGGACGCACCACGACTCGACGTAATCGGCGCGATCCTGATCGATGATCGCCTGCATGTCGCGCATCCCGGCCGCCAGGTCGTCGTACAGCAGGAAGTACGTGCGCGTCTTCGCCAGGCACTTGCGCAGCTTCACGCGCGCCCGGGTGATCACCCCGAACTGCCCCAGCCCCGAGCGCACCGCGTCGAACACCTCGGCGTTGCGTCCCGGGCCGCAGACGACGACGTCGCCCGCGCCCGTGACCGCTTCGATCTCGAGGACGTTGTCTCCCTGCGCGCCGTGGCGGAACGACGCGACCCCGAGACCCGCGACCGACAGCGTGCCCCCCACCGTCACCCCCAGGTTGTTGGTGAGCACCGGCGGGATGAGACCCTGCGGCAGCGTCTGCTTGACGAGGGTCTCCCACTTCACGCCCGCCTGACAGTCGGCCGACGGCCCGTCCGCGCCCGCGGCGTCGACGGAGAGGATCCGGTCGAGCGAGGTCGTGTCGAGCAGGATGCCGCCGTCGGTGAGCGACTGGCCCGTCTGGGTGTGCGCCTCGCCGCGGGTCGAGACCGCGACAGAGTGCTTCCGGGCGTATCCGATGACCGCGGCGACGTCGGCGCTCGACAGCGGCCGCACGACGACGCCCGGCACGCGGCGGATCATCCGTCCGAAATCGCCGCTGCGGTGCTCGCGCTCGGCGGCGTCGTCGAGGACTTCGCCCTTCACGAGCGAACGCAGATCAGAAGCCAGATTGTTGGTCATCCCCGCCCCGTCGGTCGTCGTCTGGAAGGCCACGCATGATACGGGAATGCGCGGGGGCGTTCAAGGACCGCACCTCGGTCCGAGGCGCAGCCGCAGCAGTCGCGGGGGACGGGTCCGGCGACGCTGCGCGTCGCCTCCCCTCGGCCTCGCTGCGCGCCCGCCCAACGCGCCGCAAGACGGCGCGCGTCGGGGCCCGGGGCGCTCCGTCTCGGACGCCCCCGCGACCGCTGCGGCCGCGCCTCGCATCGCGGTGAACCGCCTCCCTATTGCGCCCGGCGGCGATGCGAGGCCGTGGTATAAAATTCCGGCTTCTGGAAACGGCGAAGACAATTCATGAAGTCTCATTCCACATCCGGATTCTCCATCGGGCGCGCGGCTCTCGTCGGGCGAGCGTTGCGTGTTGCGCTCGTCGCGGCCACGGTTGCGGTGATTCTCTCGACGGGACCGGTCGGAGCGCAGGGGAGCGGGACGGTGCCGCAGGCGGGGGCGGCCCCCGCGGGGACCGGGGACAGGCCATCGGATGAGATGCTGCGCGCGGTGGAGAGCGACGGGCACCGGATCGCCTCCTACCACGAAGCGATCGCCAAGGCCCGCGACCGGGCGCGCGAGAAGAACGGCGACCTGCTCGACGGCACGCGGATGGTCGTGGTCAACCGGAGCGGCACCTGGCACGTCGTCTTTCTGCGGCAGACCGTCATCGCCGGCGTGCAGAAGGGGCTGTTGGCCGTCGCCGACGCCGTGTTCCAGCCGCGGGCCGGAGACCTGTCCGCGTTCCAGGCGTTCGATCCGCCGCGCGTCTCTCCGAGCGACGCGCAGGCGGCGATGCGGGCGGGGGAGGGGTCGCGCACCCGGGCCCAGCAGGGAATGCCGGGCGGGACCACCTTCGACGAAGCGGTGCTCCGCGACGGCCCGGGTCCCTGGACGGTCTACCTGCAGCGTCATCCGACGGCCCCCGGGTCGTTCCTCATCGGCGGCGACTTCACGGCCACCGTCGGCCCCGACGGAACGCAGGTGACCGATTTCAAGCCGATCCACGACAAGTCGGTCGACGTGAGCGTCGCCCTGTCCAAGAGCGGCAGCCCGACCCTGCACATGCATCCGACCGGCGACCTGCCGACCGCGACCGACGTGGCGATGGTCGTCGAGCATCCGACGCTCGCCCCGCACCTGGTCCTGACCCCGCGCTGGATGTTCCGCATCGAGGAGGGCGGCACCATCACCTTCCTCGGCCCGAACTCGGTGCCGCCCGTCGCCGCGGGTGGCGGGCATTGAGGGGCCGCGCCACCCGCCGCCTCCCGCTCCTGATGTCTCTTTTCTGCGCGCTCGCCGCCTGCGGCGCCCCGTCCGACTCCGAGCCTGTGCTCGATCGCCTGCGGGCCGTGACCGGCGACGCGGCGGCGGCGCAGGCGGTCACGGCGATGTTCAGCGCCTACGGGGGCTACGACGTCTGGACGACCAAGAGCACGGCCGAGTACCGCTACGTCTTCTCGCTCTACGGCGGAGAGTCGACGCCGAAGCAGGTGACACGCCAGCTCCACCGGCTGGCGCTGCGGGACGGCGTCCAGGTGACCCTGGAGGACCTCGAGGCGCCGGCGCCGCGACGCGTGGTGGTGGACGGCGAGTCGCTGGCGGTCACCGTCGGCGGGCAGCCGGTGGACGAGCCGGAGCAGGCCGACTTCCGGCGCGTCTACGCGCACGCGGTGCGCTGGGATTTTCTGACACCCTGGACGCTGCTCGAGCCCGGCTCGCGGCTGACGTCGCGGGGCGTGCGCACGCCGCCGTCGTCCGGACCGGTGCCGTCCGGCCCGTGCGACGTGGTGCGTCTGCGGTTCGAGACGGCGGGCGAAGGAGGCGGCACCGACGACTGGTACGACCTCTACATCAGCCGGCTGAGCCACCTGGTGGAACAGATCCATTCGTACCGCGCGGCGCAGGACCTCTACCGCCTCGAGGTCTGGGGCGACCACAAGGACTTCGGCGGGATCCGGGTCGCCACGCGGCGCACCACCTACGCCTCCAACGCCGGCGGCGCCCCGCTCCGGCTGGAAGCGACCGCCGAGATCTCCGACGTGCGCTTCGACGCGTCGCCCTGACCCTCAGTGCTAGACTCAGGCCGTTCCCCAGCAGATGGAGGCCGCGCCATGTCGCACTATGAGGCGATCGTCAGCCGGTACATGCAACGCACCCGCCGCTCGCGCGAAGCGCACGAGCGCGCCAAGAGCCTGCTGCCACGCGGCGTGTCGTCGAACTTCCGGGCCGTCGAGCCGAACCCGATCTTTATCGAGACGGCGGTCGGCGCCACGGCCACCGACCTGGACGGCAACCGCTACACCGACTTCGCCCTGGCGTTCGGCGCCATGCTGACCGGTCACGCGCATCCCAAGGTGACGGACGCGATCGAGAAGCAGGCGCGCAAGGGGACGCTGCACGCGATGCCGCATCGTCTCGAGACGGTGGTGGCGGAGGAGCTGCGCGCCCGTTTCGGCCAGGAGCAGTGGCGCTTCGCCAATTCGGGCACCGAGGCGACGATGCACGCCATCCGCCTGGCGCGCGGTTACACCGGCCGGCCCGGCGTGATCAAGTTCGAGGGCGCGTACCACGGCGCGCACGACACGGTGCTGGTGTCGGGCAAGCCGCCCTTGCATCGCACCGGGCTGCGCGCCGCACCGTCCCCGGTGCCGGTCAGCGAAGGGATCCCGGCCGAGTCGATGGCCCACACCCACATCGCGCAGTTCAACGACCTGGACTCGGTGCGTGCCCGGTTCGAAGAGCACCGCAACGGCATCGCCTGCGTCATCGTCGAGCCGATCATGCTGAACATGGGAGTGACCGAGCCGGTCCCCGGCTTCCTCCAGGGTCTGCGCGACCTCTGCACGCACTACGGCGCGCTCCTCCTGTTCGACGAGGTGAAGACCGGCGTGAAGATCGCCCCGGGCGGGGCCACCGAGCACTACAAGATCCACCCCGACGTCGTCATCCTGGCGAAAGCGATCGGCGGCGGAACGCCGCTCGCGGCGTTCGGCGCGTCGGCGGCGATCATGGAGGAGATCAACTCCTTCCGCGTCATCCACGTCGGCACCTACGCCAGCAATCCGCTGGCGCTGGCCGCCGCGGAGGCGACGCTCAAGGAGGTCCTGACCGCGGACGCCTACCGTCACGTGTTCGCGCTGAACCGCAAGCTCATCGACGGCTACACGGCGCTCATCCGGGAGCACGGGCTGCCGTGCTACGCCAACGGCGTCGGCTCGATGGGGACGATCAACTTCAAGCGCGAGACGATGCGCGACTATCGCGACTGGGTCACGCTCGACAAGCGCGCCTCGCACGCCTGGTACCTCGCGATGCTCAATGAAGGCGTCATCCCGCAGCCGCCCGGTCCCGACGAGCAGTGGACGATCTCCGTGCAGCACACCGAGGCCGACATCCAGACCCACCTGCACGCGTTCGCCAAGGTGGCGCCGCTCCTCAAGTCGCTCGACGCGTGAGCGGCGGCGACGTCGGAAGCGCGGGCGCCGGTCCCTCCCGCGGCGCCGGGCTGGTGCGCTGGTTCGAAGCGGGGCGCGCCGAGGCGCTGGCGCTTCTCGGGCGGCTCGTCGACCAGGATTCGCCGACCGCCGACAAGACGGCGGTGGATCGGCTGGGCGCGATGATCGCCGCCGAGCTCGAGGCGGCCGGGGCGCGGGTCACCTGGGAGCGCCACGCGACCGCGGGGAACGTCCTGCGCGCCGCGTTCGGCCCGCCCGAAGCCGATGGCGGCGCCGCGGCCGGGAACGCCGCGGCTTGGGGCGGCGCGGCGATGCTGCTCGGCCACCTCGACACCGTCTGGCCGCCGGGGGAAGCGGCGCGCCGCCCGTTCCGGGTCGAGCGCGGCCTGGCGACGGGACCGGGCGTCTACGACATGAAAGCGGGAATCGTCCTGATGATCCTGCTGGCCCGCGCGACGCGCGAGGGCGTCGTGCGGCCGCGGCGGCCGGTCGTCTGTCTTCTCAGCGCCGACGAGGAGACCGGCAGCCCGGCGTCGCGCGCCGCAATCGAGACCGAGGCGCGCCGGGCGCGCTACGTCCTCTGTCTCGAGCCGTCGAACCCCGACGGCGGCGCGAAGACGGCGCGTAAGGGCGTCGGTCGGATTGTGCTGAGCGTGACCGGCCGAGCCGCACACGCCGGGATCGATCCCGCCGCCGGCGTCAACGCCATCGAGGAGCTGGCGGCGCAGATCCTGGCCGTCAAGGCGCTCGCCGACGAGAGCGCGGGCACCACGTTCCACACGGGACTGGTGAGCGGCGGCGTCGGCAAGAACGTCGTCCCCCCGAGCGCGCGCTGCGAGATCGACGTGCGGGTCGCGACGCCCGCCGGCTGGGAGCGCGTCGCGGCGGCGGTCCGCGCGCTGACGCCGCGCGACGCGCGCGCCGGTCTCGCGGTCGAGGCGGTGATGTCGCACCCGCCCCTGGTCCGGACGGAGCGGACCTCGTCCCTCCTGGAGCAGGCGCGCGCCGCCGCGGCCGAAGCCGGGTTCGCGCTGGGCGAGGGATCGACCGGCGGCGGGAGCGACGGGTCCTACTGCGCCGGAGTCGGCGCCGCGGTCCTCGACGGGCTGGGCGTCGAAGGCGAAGGGGCGCACGCCATCGCGGAGCAGGTCCGGGTCGATCGGATCGCGCCGCGGGCGGCCTTCCTGGCGCGCGTCCTCGAGACGGTCGACGGCCCTTGATGACGCGGGCCGATTCGTGTGCCGGTTCGCGGGCCGCGCGGAGCGCGCCGCGACGGCGTCAGTGCGATCCGAGGACGGCGAGACCGAGGAGGAGGAACGTCATCGCCAGGATGCCGACGGGGATCGCCACGATCAGGATGGCGATGCAGAACGCGCCGAGCGAGTGCCAGGCCGAAAAGCCGTGCGCCTCGCCGACGATCTTGCACAGGATGACGCAGCGCCAGACGACGACCACGGCCGTCGCGAGGCCGATCGGGACCAGCAGCATCAGACCGATCGGATCGGCGAGCAACGCGTCCCGGTTGATGTTGAACGCGTCGCAGCCGAGGTAGACCAGGAGCGGCAGCCAGAGCAGCGCCGCCCAGATCACCGGCACGTTCGACCAGGCCAGCGCCGAGCGCACCGTCACGAACGTGCCGTGTCCCCCGAGCCAGCGTCCGGTCATCAGCACCAGCGCGCTGAAGAGGTAGAGGCCGATCAGCGCGCCCACGACGCCGAACACCAGTTTGCAGACGATGACGATCGGCAACGGGATCTGCATCCCCGGCAGGTTCACGTTCGCGCCGAGGGCCGCCGCCACGCCTCCGAGAATCGCCAGGCGGTGCACCATGCGGCGGGGATCGCCGTCGAGGATCTGCCTCATCACCGCCCGCGGACGCGTCCAGATGTGGACCCAGGGGCTGAGCGGCTCGCCCGGAGGCGGCGTCGGCGCGTACGTCGGCGGCGGGTACGGCGGCGGCGCGCCGGGAGTCGGCGTGTAGGGCCGCTGCTCGGGGGACCATGCCGGCGGCGCGCCGTGCAGGTCCGCGCGCGGCGGCTCGTCCGCGACGGGCGGGGACCCGATCGGCGGATCGTCGTTCGGCGGCGCGGGGGGATCGTCGGAGACGGGACTCATGATTCGGGATCCCTCTACGACCGCGCCTCCCGGCCGCCGCCGTCTTGGGCCGCGGCCGGAAGGGGGTCGTCCATCTCGCGCGTCTGCGGCAGGTCTAGCCCTTGAGGTGCTTGCTGACCAGCTTGGTCATCTCGAACATGCTGACCTGCTTCTTGCCGCCAAAGACCTTCTTCAGTCGGTCGTCGGCGTTGATCATCGTGCGCTTCTTCGCGTCCTGCAGCTTGTTCTTCTTGATGTACTCCCAGAGCTTCTTCGTCACCTGGGTGCGAGGCATCGCCTTGGAGCCGATCACGTCCGCCAGCGTTTCGCTGGGGGTCATCGGCTTCATGAACGCTGCGCTCGGCTTGCGACCTTTCTTTGCGGCCATTGCCACCTCCTGAATTCGTACCGTTTAGGCTGGATACCCCACCCGAAAACCGGGCCGACTTTACCACGGGAACGGCCCGGTCGCACCGATTCTCTAGAGGGAAAAGAGCCTTTTCCGGAAGCGCCGCGCCCGCGTCATCAGCGCGGTCGCGTGACCCAGATCGCGCCGAGCGGCGGCACCTCGGCGGCGTGTCCGAGGTATTCGGAGATCCCGAATCCGTCCTCGATGGTGCGCAGAAGGGTGTAGTGATAGGTGGTGTCGTCGTACTCGCCCGGGACGACCGCGGGGCCCAGGATCGCGCACACGGTGTGCCCGCCCTGCCCGAGACCGTTCTTCGCCGCCATGCCTCCGGCCCTCTCGTCCTCGTCGTAGACGACGATGATCAGATCGTTCGCGCCGAATCCGGGCGAGGCCAGGATGAGCGGCACCTCCCGGGCGAGAAACGCGTCGAACTGGGTGTAGCGGTTGTTGATCGGCGCGCAGTTGCCTTCGCCGTCCTCGCAGCCGTTCGGGATGACGAGGTTGAAGTTCGCCAGGTCGCCCGCGGCGAGCGCCTGATGGAAGAATCCCATCGGGTCACGCTCGTCACCGGCCGGGATGTCGTTCTGCAGGCATTCCTGCGACGGGTTGGTCGCCGACCAGACGCCGTCCGGCCCCTCGATGTTGTCGAACAGGATGGCCGGGTTCCCCGTGGTGTAGAAGCCGGTCAAGGGGCACGGCGTGTCCGAGGTGCAGGACCCTCCGGATCCCGTGTCGCACCGCGCGGTGCCCGCCTCGAGCCACGTCTTCCAGGTCAGGCGTGACAGGTCGAGCTGATGGAACAGGTTCTCGACGTCCTGGTGGCAGGCGGCGCCGTAGTCCTGCTGCTCGCAGCGCGTGAACTGTCCCGTCACCAGCGCGACGTAGTTCGCCTGCGACCAGTGCGTCGCCCCGTAGTACTCGGTGAACCAGGCGGACTGCGGCCTGAAGGTCCGCATGAGGTACGGCATGTTCGTCGTGGTCACGTGATCGTACGTCGTGTTCTCCCCGATGATCATGAAGACGTGGCCGAGGCGGGGCACGCCCTCGAAGGAGGGCGGACCCTGGCGTTGCGCGCCGCCCCCGGACCCCTGGGCGTGCGCCGTCTGGATGACCGGCAGGAAGAGCATCGAAGCGGTGGCGGTGAGACTGATGACGGCGCGGCGAAAGCGCGCGAGCCAGATCGGCGTCATGGGGGCCGTCCTCCTGTGAGAGCTGGTGTGCCGCAAGCGTACCACCGGTCGGTACCTTCGTGAGGAGCCGTCCCCGTCGGCGCCGCCTCAGCGCTCCTTCCCGGCCCCTTCGTCCTGCATCTCGAGATGCAGGCGATGGAGGATCCGGTGCGCCAGCGGCGACAGCAGCACCGCGACGATGGTCAGGAAGGCGACGCCGCTGAACAGGGCGTAGGCGGAGGAGAACAGCTTTCCGGCCGTGCTGACGATCTCGTTCACCGGGCCCATGCCGGTCAGGATCATCGAGGCGTTGAGCAGGGAGTCGATCCAGGCGAGACCGCAGATGAAGTGGTAGCCGAGAATTCCCAGGAGCAGCGAGCCGGCAACCAGGATCCCCGCGACGCCGGCGAAGCGCAGCATCCGCCGCATGAAGGCGATGCGATCGAGGAGGGGCGCCGTGCGGTGCTCGAACGCGGCCCAGTGCCGGGCGTTCGCGGGGACGCGAACCCTCACCGGTACCAGCCGATCGGCTTCTCGTCGAGGTTCAGGTAGACCTGCTTGACCTCGAGATACTCGTCGAGACCCCACGGCCCCAGTTCGCGCCCGTAACCCGACTGCTTGAAGCCGCCCCAGGGCGCCTCGACCGGGGTCGGCTGCATGTGGTTCACCCAGACGACGCCGGCGCGCAGCCGCCGCACGGCGCGCATCGCCTTGAACAGATCGCGTGTCCAGACGGCGGCGGCGAGCCCGTAGTGGGTGTCGTTGGCGATCCGGTACGCCTGCTCCTCGTCGTCGAACGGGATGACCGACATCACCGGGCCGAAGATCTCCTCGCGCGCGATGGTGGCGGCGTTGTCGACGTCGTAGAAGATGGTCGGCGCGACGAAGAAGCCGCGCGCGGCGTCGCCCTTCAGACCGTCGGGGCGGCCGCCGCCGACGGCGAGCTTCGCCTCGTTCTTCCCCTTGGCGATGTATCCCATGACGCGCTCGTACTGCTCTTCGCTGACCAGGGGGCCCATCCTGGTCGCGGGGTCCAGACCGCTCCCCACCCGGATGGTCTTGGCCTGCTCGACCATGGCGTCGAGCAGGCGCTTGTAGATCGGCCGCTGCACCAGCACCCGGCTGCCGGCGGAGCAGACCTCTCCCTGGTTGACGAAGACGCCGAACAGGGCGCCATCGACCGCCGCCTCGAAATCGGCATCGGCGAAGAAGATGTTGGGCGACTTGCCGCCCAGCTCGAGCGACACGCGCTTGAGCGTGTTGGCGGCCTCGCGCATGATCGCCTTGCCGACCGCGGTCGATCCGGTGAAGGCGATCTTCTCGACGCCCGGGTGCGACACGATCGGCGCCCCGGCCGTCTCGCCCAGGCCGTGCACGATGTTGATCACGCCCTTGGGCACCCCGGCGTCGGCGAACGCCTTCGCGAGCAGCGTGATCGTCATCGGCGTCTGCTCTGCCGGCTTCAGCACCACCGTGCAGCCGGCCGCCAGCGCCGGGGCGATCTTCTGCACCGCCATCATGAGCGGGTAGTTCCACGGGACGATCTGGCCGGCGACGCCGACCGGCTCCCTGAGCGCCAGGCTGATGGCGTTGTCGGGGATGGTCAGGACGTCGCCGCGGATCTTGGTCGCCATCCCGCCGTAGTACTCGAAGCAGAAGGAGGCGTCGCCGACGTCGCCGCACGCCTCGGCGACCGGCTTGCCGTTGTTCCGGCTCTCGAGCTCGGCGAACTCCCGGGCGTGGGCGCGCAGGTGATCGCCGAGGCGGAACAGGATGCGGCCACGCTCGCGGGCGGACAGGGACGGCCAGCCGTCCTGATCGAAGGCGCGCCGCGCCGCGCGCACGGCGCGATCGACGTCCTCGGGACCGGAGTCGGGGGCGCGCGCGATCACCTCGCGTGTCGCCGGATTCAGGACCTCGAACGTCTTTCCCGAGACGGCGGGAACCCACTCGCCGTCGATCCAGTTGCGCAGCGTCTCCATGCAGCCGCCCTCCCGGCGCGGGCCGCGGGCGGGCGCGCATCGCGCTCCGGCGCGGGCGACCGCAATCTAGCGGGGTGCGCGGGGACTGTCAATGCGAGACGGCGGACGTCTCGAGGTCGGCCTTCAGACCCAGGGTGCGCCAGGCGGCGAGGGTCAGCTCGAAGCGCGCATCATCGTCAGGTCCCGACGCGCAGCGCACCTCCCCTCCGTGCAGACGGGCGACGTGGCGCGCGAGCGGCAGGCCGAGACCATGTCCCGGGATCGAGGCGCGGGCCTCGGGGCCCCGATAGAAGCGCTCGAACAGGCGTTCGGCCAGGGCCCCGGGAATGCGCGCGCCGGGGCTGGTGACGGTGAGCCGGACCGTCGCGCCGTCGCCGTCGACGCGCAGGCGCGGCGGCTGCCCGGGCGACGAGTACTTGCGCGCGTTGTCGAGCAGGTTCTCGATCGCCAGGCCGAGGAGGGACTCGTCCCCCCGCACCAGCGCCTCGTCCGGCGCGTCGATGTCGGGGGGGGACGCGCCGGCGAACACCCGCCGCGACGTGGCGGCCACGAGGTCGGAGACGTTCACGACCTCGGCCGCGGGCATGCCCGCCGCGGCGTCGCGCGACAGGACGAGCAGCGAGTCGACCAGCCGCGCCATGCGATCCACCTCCGCGATGAGATCGCGCAGCTCCGCCGCCGGCGCCGCGTCCCCGGCCGCGCCGGCGCGCTCGGCGTGCAGGCGGATGCGCGTCAGCGGCGTGCGCAGCTCGTGCGAGGCGTTGGCGGCGAACTCGACCTCGCGCGCCGCGGCCTGCCGCAGCCGGAACCAGAGCCCCCGGAAGGAGCCGTCCAGGTCGGCGATCTCGGAGATTCCGGAGGGCGCCGCCGCCGGCAGAACGTCGAACGGCCGCGCCGACGCGATGCGATCCCGGAACTCGAGGAGCGGCCGGGCGACGCGCCGCCCGGCCATGCGGCCGAAGATCACCGCGAGCAGCACCGAGACCGGCAAGGAGAGCAGGAGCGACAACAGGAAGACCTGGAACGCCTCCTCGCCCCGCTCCCGGGGGGACGCGACGACCAGCAGCATCCCGTCGCGCAGCGGGCGGGTCGCGATGTGCCAGCGATCCTGGGCGCGGCGCCGCGCCGGGTCGGGCGGACCGACGGGCGGGCCCGGCAGGCTCGCGGCGACCAGCGTCGCCCCTCTCCAGACCTCGGCGCGATGACCCACGGTGACGCTCTCGCGCAGCGCCTCGGCCGCCGCCGAGTCGGGCGTGCTGCCGGGCTCGGCGGCCTCGCGCTCCACGGCTTCCTCCAGGCCGGTCGCCAGCTCGCGCAGGACGCGGCGCTCGTTCGCCCGCCACAGCCCGCGCGCCAGAACGGTCGCGGTCGCGGCGCCGGCCAGCGCGGTGATCAGGCTGACGAACAGCGTGCTCCGGACGATGCGCGCGGTCAGCGACAGGGATCTCATGGCGTCTTCTCCCGACCGGCGGCGAGGGCGTAGCCGAAGCCGCGCACGGTGCGGATCAACGACTCCTTGCCGCCCGTCTCGAGCTTGCGCCGCAGCCGGGCGATCATGACGTCGAGACTCGCGGTCGCTTCCGGCGACGACTCGCCCCAGATCTCCTCCATCAGATCGTCGCGCGACACGGCGTGGCCGCGCCCCCAGGCGATCCGCTCCAGGACGTCCAGCTCGCGGCGGGTCAGCGGAACCTCGGAATCTCCCAGCCACGCCTGGCGGCGGCCGAAGTCGACACGCACCTCCCCGCACGTGAGCACGCGCGTGCGCAGCGGGTCGCTGCCGCGCCGGAGAAGGGCCCGCAGGCGCGCGCGCAGCTCCGACAGGGCGAACGGCTTGCCCAGGTAATCGTCGGCGCCGGCGTCCAGCCCGCGCACCCGCGACGCGACGTCGGTGCGCGCCGTCAGCATCAGCACCGGGACCCCCACGCCCGAGGCGCGCCAGGCGCGGCAGAGATCGATGCCGCTGGTGTCGGGCAGCATCACGTCGAGCACCACGGCGACGACGTCCCCGGCCTCGAGGGCGCGCGTGCCGGCCTCGCCGCGCTCCACGGCGATCACCCGGTAGCCTTCGCCGCTGAGGATCTGCGACACGGCTTCACGCGTCTCGGCGTCGTCCTCGACCAGCAGGATGCAGGGCGCGTCGCGGGTGGTCATCGGGGGCCGGCGGCCGGTTCCGGCGGCGCGGCGCGCAGGAAGAACCTGGCCAGGGCCGGAAGGACGTAGAGGGTCGCGGCGGTCGAGAAGAGAAGCCCGCCGATGACCGCCACCGCGAGCGGCCGCTGCAGCTCGGAACCGGCCCCGATCGAGAAGGCCAGGGGCAGCAGGCCGAAGATGGTGCACAACGTGGTCATCAGGATCGGACGGAGGCGCCGCCGCCCTGCTCCGCGCAGAGACGCGGAGAGCGGGATCCCGGCCTCGAGGCGCTGCAGCGCCACTTCGATCAGAAGGATGCCATTCTTCACCACCAGCCCCACCAGCAGAACCAGACCCATGAGAGAGGATACGTTGAGTGGCACGCCCGCCGCCGCCAGGAACAGGACGCCGCCCGCGAGCGCCGGCGGGACGGTGAGCAGCACGAGGACCGCGGCGCGTCCGGCGCGGAACTGCGCCACCAGGACGGCGAAGACGGCGGTGATCCCCAGGCCCAGGACGACGAGGAGCTGCATGAACGCCCGCGACTGGCTCTCGGCGCGGCCGCCCACCTCGATGCGGTACCCGGGGGGCAGGGCCAGGTCCCGCAGCCTGCGGCCGACGTCTTTCACCAGGCCGCCCAGGTCCTCTCCTTCCACGTCCGACGTGGCCACGGCCGCGGGGCTGAGATTCTCGCGCAGCAGGACGCTCGCCCCGGTCTCCTCGACGGCGCGCGCCACCGTGGAGATCGGCGCCGCGGTCGACCCGAGGGCGATCGGCCACGAGTCCAGCGCATCCCGCCGGAACCGCACCTCGTCCGGGAACCGGACGCGCACCGGGACGAGCCGGTCGAGCCGCGGGACCGACCCCACCTGCACGCCTCGCAGCGCCGTCGCCAGATCGTCGCCGACGTCCTCGGAGGTGAGCCCGGCGCGCGCCGCCGCGTCGCCGTCCAGCGCGTAACGCAGCATCGGCACCTCGCCCTCGACGCCGCGGTAGTAGTCGACCAGGTGCGGCGTCTCTTGCAGCCGCTTCTCCACCTCGGCGGCGAGTCGCACGAGGACCTTCTGGTCCTCCCCCAGGATGCGCACCTCGAGCGGCCTCGGGTTGCCCGACAGATCGTTCAGGACGTCCTCGAGGATCTGCACGAACTCGATGCGCACGCCCGGCATCTCGCGCTCCACCCGCGCACGGACCGAGTCGATCACCTCCTCGGCGTCGGGCCGCGAGTGGCGCTCTCCCAGGAGGACGGCGATATCGCCGCGGTTGAGCTGCGTCGCGGTGACCGGCCCCAGCTCCGCCCCGGTCCGGCGGGTCCAGGTGACGATGCCGGGTGTCTGACCGAGGATCGACTCGATGCGCAGGGCCGCGGCGTTGGTGGCCTCGAGCGAGGTCCCCGAAGGCAGGAAGTAGTCGAGGACGAACGCGCCCTCGTCCATCTCGGGCAGGAATCCCGACGGGATGCGCGTGGCGGCGAACGACGCGAGCAGGACCAGCGACCCGACGGACACGGCCGCCACCGCGGGATGACGCAGCACGCGGCGCAGCGTCCAGACGTAGCGCGTGCTCAGCGCGCCGCGCCGGCGCGCCGGCGCCGCGAGCCTGGGACGCAGCAGGCGCTCCGCGAGCAGCGGCAGGACGAAGATCGCGAAAAGCAGCGAGATCAGCACGGCCGAGACCAGGGTCAGCGCCAGCGCCGCGAAGAAGCTGCCCACCAGGCCGGAGAGAAACGCCAGAGGCACGAACACGACGACGGTCGTCACGGTCGTCCCGATGACGGGCGCCAGGATCTCGCTCAGGCCCCCGCGCACGGCGTGCCGCGGCGCCTCGCCCTCTTCGATGCGCCGGGTGATCGCCTCCACGACGACGATGGCGTCGTCGATCACCAGACCGATGGCGACCGCCATGCCGCCGAGCGACATCAGGTTCAGCGTCTGACCCGCGAGATCCACGGCGAGAAAGGTCACGAGCAGCGTCACCGGCACCGAGATCGCGGCCAGGAGCCCGGCGCGGAAGTTCCGGAGGAACAGGGCCAGGACGCCGGTGGTGAGCAGGATGCCGATCAGGATGGCGTCGCGGATGCCGAGGATCGACTGCCGAATCAGAGCGCCCTGGTCGTAGACCAGCACCAGGCGGATCTCCTGGGGCAGACGGAGCGTCGCCGCGATGCCGCGCACCTCGCGGACGACGTCCGGCGCCGAAGCGCCGACGACCCTGGAGACGCTGACCTGGACCGCGTCGCCCTCGGGCGAGTGGACCGCGAGCGTCCTGTCGGGGGCACCGTCCATCACCTGGGCAAGGTCGCCGAGCGCGATCGAACCGTTCGGTCCCGACGCCATCGGGAGCCGGCTCAGAGAGGCGGCGTCGGTGGCGTCCGTCCCGGCCATGACCGTCACGAGCTGCCGCCGATCGTCGTAGCGCCCGACCGCCCGTCTGACGATGGCGCTCCCGACACGCGCCGCGATCTGCGACGGCCGCAGGTGCAGCGTCGCCAGCCGGGCTGGGTCGACGACCACCTCGACCTCGCGCGGATCGCCTCCCACGACCTCGACGCGTCCCACCCCCGGGACGCGCGAGAAGGCGGGTCGCACGATGAACTCCGCCGCCTCCCGGCGGCTCGTCGGCGTGCCGCCGATCACGTTGAACGACAGGATCGGAAAGTCGGCGGGGGTGACCTTCTCGGATTCGATCTCCGTGCCGGCCGGAAGCGCGTCGCGTGCCCGGCCGATGGCGGCATCGGTGAGCTGGAGGGAGCGCCACATGTCGGTCCCCTCGGCGAACTGCAGCGCGATCTCGACCGCGCCGCGGATGATCCGCGTCCTGATGCGGCGCACGCCGATCACCGTCGCCAGCGATTCCTCCAGCGGCCGCACCACCGAGGTCTGCATCTGCTCCGGCGGCATGTCGCCCGACCGCGCCACCACGACGATGCGCGGGAACTCGACCTCGGGGTAGATGCCCGAGCCGAGCCGCCGCAGCGACAGGGCGCCGGCGAACATCAGCGCGAGGGTGAGCGTGAAGACGAGAGTCCGGTGACGATCGAGCCGCGGATAGAAGCCCTCGCCGCTCCCGGCCGCCGCGCCGCTGCCGGCCGCCGCGCCGCTGCCGGCCGCCGCGCCGCTCACGGACGTGGCACCAGCAGGGTGCCTTCGGCGAGACCGACCGGATCGTCCACCACCACCGTCTCGCCCGCCGCGAGACCCGAGACCACCTCGATACGGTCCTCCTCGGCGAGACCGGTGACGACGCCGCGCACGACCGCTTTTCCCTGGTCCACCACCACGGCCTCGGTCTTCCCGTCCTCGCCGTGGCGCAACGCCTTCACCGGCACGATGAGGGCGCCGTCCTTGTGGCCGACCTGCAGGCGCACCTGCACGCCCATGCCGAGCGGCAGGGCCGGGGCGGCCGTCCCGAATGCCAGCCGCACCTCGCCGGAGCCGGTCGCGTTGTCCACCGCATGGGCGACGCGGACGACGTGCGCCGCGAGGGCCGGTCCGGTCGTCCCCTTCGGCGCAACCTCGGCCGGCTGATCGATCGCCAGCCGCGCGAGCACCTCCGCCGTCGCTTCCGCGGCCACCTGGGCGCCCGTGGCCGAGGCCACCTGGATCACGGGAGTCGCCGGCGTCCCGTCCACCGACTCTCCCGGCCTGCGGAAGACGCGCACGACGACGCCGTCGAAGGGCGCCCGTACGTCGGCCCAGCCGCGCCGGCGGCGCGCCGTCGCCAGGGCGGAGGACGCCTCGGCCAGGGCCGCTTCGGCCGACACCGCCGCCGCTTCGTCGGACTCCGCCTCCTGCCGCGAGGCCACCCCTTTGTCCACGAGCGAGCGCGTGCGCGCCGCCGCGGTCCTCCGGAACGCCGCCTCGGCCGCGGTCCGGCGCTCGGCCGCTTCGGCGGCGCGCAGCGCGTCGTCGAGGGCCGCCCCGTCCACGTGCGCCAGGACCTGGCCGGTCCGCACGCTCTGGCCCTCGCGCACCGGGACGGTCAACAGGAGACCCGCCACCTGGGGAGCGAGGGTGGCATCCCCGTCGGGAGGCGGCGCGATGCGCCCGTACAGGCGGATCCATTCGGTGATGGTGCCGGTCTCGACGGTCGCCGTGCCGACGGGGACCGCGTGCTCCTTGGGCGGATCGGCCGCGCGCGTGCAGGCGAGCGCGAGTCCGAGCAGCCCGGCCGGAACCACGACGGCGAACCATCCTCTCATGGCCCTTCCCATCATGGCTCTTCCCGTCATGGTCCTTCCCGCGCCGTCGCCCGGAGCAGGTCGGCGTTGGCCGCGCCCCAGGCTTCGTAGGCGTCGGCGCGCTCCACCGCGGCGTCCGCCAGGAGCCTTTCGGCCTCGAGCAGGCGGAAGACGTCCACTTTCCCCTCCTCGAAGGCGACGCGGGTCATTTCGGCGGTCTGCCGCGCCGCCGGCAGCACCTGCCCGTCCATCGCCTCGTAGCGCAGCCGCGCCGCACGCGCCTTGCCCCAGGCCGTCTCAGCGGTCAGGACCGCCTCGCGGCGCCCGAGATCCGCGAGCGCGGCCTGCTGATCGCGCTGGCCCAGCGCCGCCGCGGCCGCATTCGCCGGGCCGGCGAGCGGGATGACCAGGCTCACGCCGACGAACGTGTTGGTGCCCTCCTGCGTGGGGTCGTTGAACTCGGCGCCCGCGTTCAGGCCGAAGCCCGGGACGCGAAGGCGGCGCGCGAGCGCGTAACGCGCCGCGGCGGCGTCCGCGGCGGCCACCTGGAGGCGGACGTCCGGGGACGCTTCCCGCGCCTGCGCCACGGTCTCCTCGAGCGTGCCGATCGACTCGGGGAGAGGCCGCGAGCCACCCGTCGTGATCGCCGTCCCCGACTCGAGCCCCATCAACGTGGCGAGCCGCGCGCCCGCGGTCCGCAGCGCTTCGTCGAAGGTGGCGTGGTCCGATTGGGCGAGCGCCACCTCGGCGTTCGCCCGGACCTCCTCCAGCCGCGCCACGCGGCCTTCCGCCAGAAGCGCCGAGATGGCGGCGGCGTTGCGTCCCGCGCGGGCCTCGCGGTCGGCCGCGGCCCGGGCGCGATCCTCCGCCGCGGCGAGGCCGAACCACGCGGCGCGCAGCGCCTGCCGGACAGACGAAAGCGCCACGTCGCGCGCCCGGCCGGCCGTCTGGAGATCGGCGGTGGCGGCCTCGATGCGCGGACCCCGGGCCGGCCAGGGGAGCGGCATCAGGACCGAGACCGCCTGCTGGGCATTGATCGAGTTGGTCTGGAAGGTGAGCTCGGGATCGGGAAACGCGCGCGCGACATGGACGCCGGCCTCGGCGGCCTGCTCGCCCGCCTGCGCCGCCGCCAGCTCGGGAGCGCGATCGGCGCTCGCCACAGCCTCATCGAGCGTCACGGTGCGCGGTGTCTGGTCGTCGGGGGCCGCCATCAGGAGCTGGCCCGACAGGAGCAGGCACCCTCCCGCCGTCATCAGCCGCCTGTGTCGTCGCTCCGGTCGCTTCATGACGCGCTTCTCATGACGCACCTCTGCGGGAAGGCTAATGCCCCGATCTGAACCGCACCTTAACCATGGTGACGCGAAAGTTGTTGCGTCCTGATCGTGAGGGATTGGTGCGGCTGCTCCGGAAGGCCTTGAGCCATGAGGTGCTGGGCTCGTGGGCTGGAGATGGGATCAGTAGGCGTGAATTCGATCGTGACGAAGACTTTGGGGCAGAACGGTCGTCATCCAGGCGCGATGGTAGAGGATTTTCTGGATGGCGCTGAGCGACTCGCGGCTTGGGAACAGACGTCGTGAGAGAACGCGTCGCCAGGTCCAGAGCTCGCAGCTGAGGCCGACCTGCATCGCGGGTGAGACGGGCGCCGGCCGGCGCTCCGACCGCTTCTTGACGAAGTTGCGCCACACCGCAGCGAGAAACAGCCGCTCGAGGAGCGCGTTGAGCCGCCGCCCGAACGCGATGGTCTCGCGCCGATGGTGCGCCAGCGAGTGCCGCAGCAGGGCGTGCAGCAGGTCGACCGGGTACATCGCCCGGTCCCGCGCCCGGGCGGCGGGCGATCGGGGGCTGCCTTTCGGACCGCGCGGCGGGTTGGGGAACGATCGGAGCCGGACCCGCGCCTGCCCGGCCGCCGCCTGCGCGTACGCGGGGTGCCCGTCACCGATGAGACGCAGGCATCCACCCTCGGGAACCAGAGGGAGAAGGCTCGCAAGGGTTCTGCGCGTGGAGCCATGGTAGCCGCCGCGAATCTCCCGCCGCGGGCGGCTGGCGAGGCGGCGTGTCTGCTCCGGCGTGAGATGCCCGGTGCGCCCGTGCGGGGCCGGGTCAAGACCATAGACGAACCAGGAACGCGCACCGACCGCGGTGGCCACACCGAACGGACAGTCCTGGGAGAACTCGAACGTCTCGAAGTGGTCGAGGACGATGGGCTCCGAGAGCCGTCCGCGCAGGTGCGCCAGGGCACGGCCGTGCAGGAGCAGCGCGTGGCGCCCCAATCGTGCCGCCTGGCGCCCGGGAGTCGAGGGGGCGCACGTGAGACTCCGCGCGATCTGACGCAGGGCACTTCCAGCCTGCAACCCCGCCGCGATCGGGACCAGGAGCTCGGGGCGCTTCAGGTAATACGAAGTCGAGAACGTCTGGCGCGAGAAGGTGCGCCCACAGGTGAGGCAGAGGAACCGGGGCACCGTTCGCCGTGCCGTGTCATAGAAGCCGTGGCGCCGGAAGCAATAGCCGCGCTCCCGGCGGCGATGCTCGGGACACCGGGACCAGGGGCAAAAGGTCGGCCGAAACAGTTGCACGCGTTCGACGGGTGTTCTGGGCCAGTCCACGACACCCGCCACACCACGTCGCGTGCCAAGACCAACCCCACAGAAATCCCAGGAAACTCAGCCCGTTATCGACCTGACCCGTCCGTCGCCGGCCACCCCCACCCCCAACGCTCACCCCGCCGAACACCACAACCTGCGCGTCACCATGAGCGCGTCCAGACGAGACCGAGCGTCTCGTACCAGTTGCCGGGGTGCCGCCTTTGCGCCTCGTCGCGATCGACAGGCACGGGGTAGCGCGGGTCGCCGAGGAGCGTCAGAGGGCAGGACTCGACCAGTCGCAGGTAGAGCCGCTCGTCGGCCTCCGCCGTCTCCATGTCCATGGTCATGACCAGCCGGCCTCCCGGCTTCACGACCCGCGCCAGCTCGCGCATGCAGGCGGGCCACAGCTCGTGCGGGATGTGCTCGATGACGCTGAGGCAGAAGACGCGGTCGAAGTGCCCGTCCGGGAATTCCATCTTGTCTGCGGTGAACGGGTGATAGCTTAGGCGCGACGCTCCGCCGTCCTTCGGCAGGCCCCAGAGCGTCCGGATGCCGGCGACGCGGAAGGCGGTCTGCTTGGCCAGCGTGCGCGCGTTGAGCCAGGCGCCGCGGCCCGGGTCCCAGGCGAACCAGCGTCCCTGGTCGAGCGAGGGATCGACGACGTGCGCTTCGTGCCCCTGAGTCGCGAGCCAGGGCGCGAACGGGCTGCCACCGCCGCCGACGTCGAGGACGCGCTGCGGCGGAGGGCCCATCGCGGCGCTCTCCGCCGCCCACGGATACTCCCAGGCGCGCGACCAGTGGTCGTAGCCGGTCATGCTCTGCAGCCGCCTGGAGCGCAGCAGGATCGGCCGGAACCATCCCGGCTGCTGTGTCAGGGCGAGGCGGAGCATCCCGTCGTAGGTGGCGCGCCAGGCAGGCCGATCGGCCTCGCGCATGTCGAGGAGTCTCGACGACATGCGCGCATCTTAGCGGAGATTCGCCGCCCGCCGCGGGCCGGCCGTTGATAATCGGTCGGCGGCCTTCTAGACTGCCATCCGCATGGACACGGGACGGGGACGACTTCATCGCGCGGCGCCGGCGGCCGCGGAATTCGCGAGGCTGGCGAGGGTCGCGACGGTCACGGGCCTCGCGACGATCGCGAGCCTTGCGATGCTCTCGGGGTTCGCGACGATCCCGGGCGTCGCCGCGGCGGCGGCACCGGACGAGCCTCCGCCGGCTGCGCCCACCCCGGCTGCGCCCACCCCGCCGGCGCCGAAGCCGCCCGATCCGGCGCCCGCACCGCCACCGACCGCCGCGCCATCGCCCGCCGCGCCACCGAGCGGCGCGTCACCGAGCGGCGCGTCACCGCCCGCCGCAAAGCAGACGGCCGCGGCGCCGGCGTCGGCGGGGGAGCGTCCGATCGCGATCATGCCGGGACTCGGCCGCCTGCGCCATCCGATCACGGCGCGCATCCCCGAGGCGCAGGCGTTCTTCGACCAGGGACTCATGCTCGGCTTCGCCTCCAACGAAGAGGAGGCGGTGCGGTCGTTCAAGCGCGCGGCGGCGCTCGACTCGCAGGCGGCGATGGCGTTCTGGGGCGTCGCCTGGGCGCTGGGGCCGGGGATCGACCGGCCGCGCGACCCGGAGCGCGACAGCCAGGCGAGCGTGGCGATCGCGAGGGCGGCGACGCTCGGCCGGGGCGCGAGCGATCTCGAGCGCGCCTACATCGACGCGATGGCGAAGCGCTTCTCGAGCGACCCGAAAGCGGAGACGGCCGCGCTCGACGCCGCCTACGTCAAAGCGATGCACGACCTGGTGACACGCTGGCCGGACGACATCGACGCGGCGCTTCTGTGCGCCGAGAGCCTGATGGCGCTGCATCCGTCGCGGGAGTGGTGGCCGAACGGCGCGCCGTTACCCGAGATGGCCGAGGCGATCGGCCTGATCGAGTCGCTCCTGAAGCGCGCGCCGGATCACCCCGGCGTCAACCGCGATTACATCCTGGCGCTCGAGTCGTCGCCGTATCCCGAGCGCGCGTTGCCGAGCGCGCGCCGTCTCGAAACGCTCGTGCCGCTCGCCGGCGTCCTCCAGCAGGTCCCGGCGCGCATCTTCCTGCGCACCGGCGACTACCCCGAGGCGGCGAGCGCCAGCGAGCGGGCGATCGAGGCCGACCTGGCCCTGTTCCGCGACGACGTCCGGCCGCCGCTCTACGCCATCATGAAGGCGCCGCGGGCGCACCAGACGCTGGCGGCGGCGCGCGTCCTCGAAGGCCGCGGCAGCGACGCGGTCCGCGCGGCGCAAGGCTCGCGCGCGGGGCTCGCCGACGCGCTCGCCGCCATGACCCCGTCGCAGGTGGCGGACCTGATGCCGATCCTGGAGACACGCTGGCCCGCCCCGCTGTTCGTGGCGCTCCGTTTCCAGCGCTGGGACGAGATCCTGAAGGACCCGGAGCCCGATCCGCGGCTGGTGGTGGCCGCGGCGCTGCGTCACGCGGCGCGGGCGATCGCCTGCGCCGGCAAGCGCGACTGGGAGTGCGCGCAGTCCGAGAAGGGCTCGTTCCTCGAGGCGCGCGAGAAGGTGCCGCCGGAGACCCGGTACGGGGCCAACTTGGCGCTGGACGTCCTGAACATCGCCGCCTTCGTGGCCGACGCGCGGCTGCTCGAGGCGCGCGGGCGGCGCGAGGATTCGATCGGCTCGTGGCAGAGCGCCGTGCAGGCGCAGGACGACCTGGCCCGCGACGAGCCCTCGGGCTGGTACGATCCGCTGCGTGAGTCGCTGGGCGGCGCGCTTCTGCGCTCGGGCCGCGCCACCGAGGCCGAGAAGGTGTTCCGCGAGGATCTCGCGCGCCATCCGCGCAACGGGCGGACGCTCTTCGGCCTTTACAAGAGTCTCGAGGCGCAGAAGCGCACCGACGCGGCGGCGCTGGTGAAGGCGCAGTTCGACGCGGCGTGGAAGAACGCGGACGTCACGCTCAAGGTGGAGGATCTGTGAGACGGGAGGCCCTGTGATCGACTTCAGCCTGACCGAGGAACAGCAGCAGCTGCGGGCGCTGGCGCAGGAGTTCACCGACAAGGAAATCGTCCCGAAGGCCGCTCATCACGACGCCAACGGCGAGTTCCCGCGCGAGATCTGCCGCAAGGCGTGGGATCTTGGCCTGATGAACACCCACATCCCCGAGAGCTGCGGCGGCGCCGGTCTCGGCGTGATCGAAGGCTGCCTCATCGCCGAGGAGATCGGCCGGGGCTGCACCGGCATCGGCACCGCCATGGAGGCCAACACCCTGGCCGAGGGGCCGATCATCGTCGGCGGCTCCGAGGAGCAGAAGAAGCGGATGCTCGGCCCGATGGTCGAGGGCCTGCGCTTCGCGTCGTACTGCGTCACCGAGCCGCAGGCCGGCTCGGACGTCGCCGGCATGAAGACCGTGGCCCGCAAGGTCGGCGACGACTACGTCCTCAACGGGTCGAAGATGTGGATCACCGGCGCCAGCGTCGCCGACTGGTACTTCGTGGTCGCCTACACCGACCCGGCGCAGAAGCACCGCGGCATGAGCGCCTTCTACGTGCCGCGCGAGACCGAAGGGATCGAGGTCGGCAAGAAGGAGCAGAACATGGGACAGCGCGCCTCCGACACGCGCGCCGTCACCTTCAAGGACGTCAAGGTGCCCGCGCGCGACCGCATCGGCGCGGAGGGGAAGGGCTGGCTCCTGGCGATGGCGGCGTTCGATTACAGCCGGCCGATCGTGGCGTCGGCCGCCGTCGGGCTGGCGCGTGCCGCCACGGAGCACGCCATCCGCTACAGCGGCGAGCGCACCACGTTCGGGGTCCCGATCCGGCAGCACCAGGCGGTGGCGTTCATGATCGCCGACATGGCGATGCGCGTCGAGGCGGCGCGTTTCCTGGTCTGGAAGTCGGCCTGGATGATCGACCGCGGCGAGCGCAACACGCGTGAGGCGGCGATGGCCAAGGCGTTCGCCGCCGACTCCGCCATGCAGACCGCCGTCGACGCGGTGCAGGTGTTCGGCGGCTACGGCTTCAGCCGCGAGTATCCGGTGGAGAAGCTGATGCGCGACGCCAAGATCTTCCAGATCTACGAGGGCACGTCGCAGATCCAGCGGATGATCATCGCGCGGGAGCTGTTCGGCCGGGGCTAGCTGTTCGTGGTCGCGTCCACCGGCCGCCTGGCGCCCCGGATCAGGAGCCACAGCACGAACGCGATCTCTCCGATGAAGGCGGGTTGAGCGTAGGCAAACACCTTCTCCTGGTATTCCGGCAGCAGCTCGCCCGTCAGGCTCAGAAGCACATAGGCGACTCCGCCGATCGCGAGCCAGAGACCCAGCAACCGCGGCAGGAAGCGTGACCGGTAGACGAGCATCGCCAGGGGAAAGAGCCAGACCCCCCAGAGGATCTCGGCGGCGGTGTTCTGTTGGTCGCGCAGGCGGAGGAACAGAAGCGCCAGCGCATCCCGCTGAGGTTTGTCGAACACGGAGAGGAAATCCGCTCCGCGCACGATCATCAGGGCAGCGGCGTCGCTGACCACGCCGACGAAGGTGATGAGGGCCGGCATCACCCCTCCGAAGATCACCACCAGCACGGCAAGGCTCCGGTCGACGTCCTTGAACAACCGGTAAAAGGCCAGCCCGAGGAGGACCAGGATCACCCCGCAGACCAGGTCGCCCACGATCCCGAGCCGGAAGAGCGTTTCATGGGCGGCGATGTTGTCGGCGGTCGCGGCCGCGTTCCCGTGAACGAACAGCTTGGTGGGGATGTAGATGAGACGCAGCGGGCCGATGAGAACGAGGAGCAGGTACCAGATTCCGGCCACTCTCCCTGGATCGCGGGTCGAGCTCATGCTCCCTTGCAACTGTCCCCCTCGCGCCCGCTCGCGTAGCGATAGTGATACTCGCCGAATCCGACGATGCTCGTCCCCCACATCTTCGGCCTGCTCCCGGTCGCCTTCGTCATCAGGCCGACCAGGGTGACGCAGTCCTTGCGGCGCTTCGGATCCGGAATGGCCTTGACGAACGATTGCACGCTCGCGGTGGTCGGTCTGGTCTTGTTGGACGTCGCCAAGGCTCACCCTCCTTCTCTGGCCGGCCGGCGGGGCCTGAGCGCGACGCCGGCGCCGCATTGTGCCACGGCATCGGTCTCGCTCATCCGTCGCGCCCGGTCGAGCACCTGCCTCGGCACCCAGCGCGCGAACGGCGTGGCCACCGTCCGGTGCCGGCCGCTCGCGGTGTGCTCCTCGCGAATCGCCGCCAGCCCGCTCTTCGGAAGCCGGCCCGCGAGACGCGCCAGCGCCGGCCAGAGGCGCCGGTGAACGAACGTCACCTTCCCACCCGTCAGGCGGCAGACCAGGACCGACTTCGAGTCGCTCACCGTCTCGAAGATGGCGAACATCTGGTGCGCCTTCGGATGTCCCCACCAGGAGCCGCGGATCGGACCGCCCGCGATCGCCTCCGCCAGGCTGGGCACGGGACCGCGCGCCGCCATCAGCACCACGCCGTGCTCCTCGATGAACGCCAGGGCGTCGCGGGCGTTCACGACGGGAGCGCGCTTCATGATTGGGGCGCCGCGGGAACGGTGTCCGCGAGCCGGCGGGCGGCGCGGGTCTCGGAATTGTCCGGGCCCAGGGCGCCCTCCAGGTTTTTCGCGGCGGCCGCGAACGCCTCGCGGGCTTCCGAATGCCTGCCCTGGGCTTCGAGCGCGCGGCCGAGCGCGAGACAGGCGCGGCCCAGGCTGCTGGAGTACGAGTCGGTGGGCGCGCGCTGCTGCAGCAGGCCGCGGGCCTGGGCGGCGTCGGCGGCCGACTCGTCGGCCCGTCCGGCGGCGAGCCTCACCTGGGCGCGTCGGATGAGCACGGTGACGCCGCTACCGCCGCCCAGACCCGCACGGCCGGCAGGAAATCCCAGGAAGATTCTCACAACATCCCCACCGTGAAGTATCTTTGTCCAATAGCGGAGCACTGGGTCCAAGCATGGCAGGCATCGATCCTCGGCAGAAGTCCCTCTGGCTGTATGAGCTGAACCTCAACGGGTTTATCATACTGAGGAATTTCCTGCCGCTCGATCTGATCGAGGCCATGCACGCGCAATTCCTGCCGCTGCTGCAGGGCGAGATCGCGAAGCTGACGTCGGGCGATGAGCGCATGCTTCGCGGGAGCCACCGGCTGAGTTTCGACCTCCGCGACTACATCTCCTACCTGCGCGGGCCATTGGACGACGACCGCTTCCGGCGCAATCCGGTCATCGAAGAGCTCGTGACGGCGGTCCTGGATTCGTGGCGTTATGGTGTCACCAAGGCGGAATGCCCTCTCAAGAATGCCGCGACCATGGCCTGGCATCCCGACGTCCCGAACGACGAGACTCGCGATCCCTCAAAGCCCCCCCGGCCCGTCCGTCTCACCTTCAACGTGCCGCTGGTCGACGTCAACGACTCCAACGGAGCGATGGAGATCATCCCCGGCTCGCACCGGATGCACCATCACGACTGCGCCGCCCATATCCTCGAAGTGCCGCATATCTATCCAACGCGGATCCTCCTCCGGCGTGGAGACGCGATGCTGCGCGACGGCAACGCCCTGCACCGCGGAACGACCAACATGACCGACGAGCCGCGTGTTCTCCTGGATCAGACCTATAGAGCCCTCGAGGGGTAGGAGTGTGTTCCAACGCTCCAGGTTACGACGCCGGGGTGCTCGTAGGGGTCATTGCCGGGCCCGTGCCTGTTCGAGGGCGGCGGGGATGGGGCAGCCGGTCGCTAACGATGTTGCCAAGGGGAGGAGTGCCATGTGTGCTGATGGAAGCCCGAGTCTCCGGGCCACGTTGACACACCGTAGCCCCACCCACCCCAGGAGTAGGCCCGTGAGTAGAACCAGGCGGCGCCTTCCGCGCGCCACTCCTCGTCCCTGGCGGCCTCGGCCGCGTATTGCGCCTTCACGTCCTCCTTCAGCTTCTCGATCTCTTCCTTGCGGGCGCGCTCGTCGGCCTCCCGGCGCGATTGCTCTGCCGCCGCGCTGTCGAGACGCATCTGCGCTTCGGTGGGCATCATCCACTCGCCGTCGTACTTCACGAAGCCGCGGGCGCGGTACGCTTCGTCCTTCGTGACCCAGTTGCCGTCGAGCAGGACGAACCCCAGGGCGCCCTGCGCCTCCGGATCGTCGGGCTCGATGGCCAGGATCTTCTCGTAGGCCTCGCCCGCCTGCCTGTCCAGGCCGCGTCGCGTGGCCCAGCGCGCGAGATCCCGCCAGGCGTTCACGTCCCAGCGCGCCAGCCGGCTCGCGCGCAGGTCGTATTCGTCGAGGTCGCTGCGCGACTTCACGATGTGATCGACGCGCGACATCGCGACGCCGATGGTCCCGCCGCCGATGTCGACCATCACGGTCGCGTCCGTCTGCTCCACGATGCGGCCGGTGATCGAGCCGGCGCCTTTGAGAAAAACCTCGTCGGCGAAAAGAGCAGTAGGCAGAAGAAACAGGATGGAGGGGAACAGGAAGCGGTGGGTCGGTGCCTTGCTCACGGGAGCCTCGCCAAAACTGCCTAGAGTCTAGACCCGGCTTTCCGGTGAGGCAAGCCCCGATAGGGGAAATCCCTTAGCACGAATTACTTGATTCTACGGATGGGCAGCCACCTCGCCTGTCGGTATATGGATAGGTTGAATTCGGACGGCGGCGCGAGGGCCATCCAGTCCGTGCCTCGGGCCAGTACCCTCGTCCCGCCAGCATCACCCGCCCGGGCGCCGGCCCCACCAACTCCGGCGCCCGGGTTTCTTTGTGTCCGCCTGTCACGCCCGGCCCCCCTCGCGCCTATCCCCCCTGAAGGAGGTGAGACAATGAAGACCCTGTTGACCCGAATCGTCCCGACGGTCGTCCTGCTGGCGGTGCCGGCGGTCGCCCTGGCCGCCGGAAAGCTGGCGGAGTCCTGTTGCCCCGCCGGATCCTGCTGCCCCCTCTGCCCTTTCTGCTGAGACTGACGGCGGCAGGCAAGCACGGGAGTGAAGAAAAGAAGACCGGATGGAGCGCGTCCCAAGTCCCGAACTGCAACGACTGATGGAGCGGCTCGCCGACGGCGACCGATCCGCGTTCCATCCGGTCTTCGAGCTGCTCTGGCCGCCGCTGCGCCGGTTCGCGGCGCGGCACCTCGGCCCCGGCGAAGCCGACGACATAGCACAAGAGGCGCTGCTGCGTGTTTTCCGCCGCGCCGCCGAGTTCGACCCCTCGCGCAGTGCTCTCGCATGGGCCCTCGGCATCGCGGCGTACGAGATCAGAACGGCACGCCGCAAGCGCCAGCGGCGGCGCGAGGAAGCGGCGCCCGCCGGGACGCTCGCCACGGCGCGGGATCAGAAGCCGACGCCCGAGGAGACGGCGATGCAGGACGACATGGAATCGATGCTGCGTGAGTCGCTCGGAGCGCTGCGACCGGAAGACGCCGAGACCTTGCGCCTCTACTCCCGCGGCGAGCGGGCCCACGTCGCCGCCGCGACATTCAGGAAGCGGGTCGAGCGGGCGTTAACGCGCCTGCGCGCCGCCTGGGGGACCGATGGACGTCGCTGACGCCATCCTCGCCGCCCGCGCCCGGCGCGCCTACGAGACCGGCCGGCTCGGCTCGGCCGCCAGCCGCGCCCTCCCGCTGCTTCCCCTCGCCTGTCTGCCGATTCTCTGCTGTCCCGATCCCGCCCGCAGCATCGCCTGCGGCGTGGCCCTCGTCGCCGTCGTGACCTGCTGCCTGTGGCGTGGCGAAGCTCTCCGCCGCGGCGTCCGCCCCGGTCTCATCGCCGGCGGCGTTCCGCTGATGATTCCCGTCGTCGCGCAGGCGACCGGCCACCTGTGCGGGATCGGCCGATGTCTGATCGACCCGACCATCTGCATCGTCGCCGGCGTCGCGGGCGGCATCGCGCTCGGCGTCTTCGCGCCGCGCCCACGCGAAGCGCACGGCATCCCGCTCGTCACCGCGAGCCTGATCGCCGGGCTGACCGGATCGGTCGGCTGCTGGATGTACGGGCTCGTCGGCGTCGCGGGGATGGTCGTGGGACTGCTGGCGGGGGCGGCGCCGGTACTGGCCGTCAGGCGGGCGCGCGGCTAGGACGACGTCTAACCGGCCAGCGAGTCGCTCGCCAGCACCCGCGCTAAACCATTTCCGCCAGCCTCCGGTCAGTCAAGCGGGTCGGCAAACAATCCCGAATCGTCAACCCCTCCAGGAGGAATCACGATGAATCTGATCGTCGCACGTCGTTGGATCATGGCAGGCGTGATGGGTCTCTGCATGGCCGGGGTGTCGGGGGTCGCGATGGCGCAGGCGCCACCGCCGCCGCAGCCGGTGACGATCGTGGGGAACACGCAGTCGACACTGCTGTATCAGGACGTGATGCTGATGCCGGGCGACAAGCAGGACCGCGACATGGACGTCGACGGGTTCGCGCGGGTGAGCGTGCTGGCGGCGGCGACGAGCGACGCGGCGGCGATGGGGCGGGTGGGGGTCGGGGTCGTGTTCGGACCGCCGGCGGTGCCGATCGACAACCGGCTGGTGCTGCCGTTCAAGGGTGGGACGGAAGCGCACGAAGGCGTCACGCATCCGGTGATGGGGCCGCGCCTGCACATCAACGTGGTCAACAACACCAATCAGCCGGTGACGGTGAATATCAGCGTCTACGCCGTGAAGTAGAGGCCGGCCCGATCCCGGATCGGCCCGCGGCCGCCGCCGCGACGAGGGGCTCCAACGCCCGCGCGACGGCGGCCGCGAGGCGCGCGGCGGCTCCGGGCCGCGCGAACAGGTCCTGGCTCATCTCCAGCTCGAGACAGGGCAGCCCGTGATGCGTGCCGTGGCGGTGGATGGCGTACATCATCCCGGCGAGCCCTGAGTACGGCTCGTTGTAGCGCACCCGCAGTCCTTCCTTCTTCAGTCCCTCGGCCAGCCGGATGGCGCCCGAGCGGCAGCGGTCGAACAGCACCCCGACGTCGAAGTCGCGATGGCGTCCGTCGTACAGCGGCGTGAAGGAGTGCACGGCCAGCAGGATCGGCCGCACGCCGCGGGCGACGCGCCGGATCACCATCAGATTGATCGCGGCGTGATACGGGACGTGGAACAGGAGCGCCCGGCGCTCGACCTCGGCCGGCGTGACGCGCGCGTTCCACGACAGCGCGACGCCCTCGGTCTCGTGGCGGATGAGGGTCGGGTCGCCGATACGCCGGTTGAGGTCGACGACCAGGCGCGACCAGCCGCCGCCCACGGCGCTGGCGTCGAGCCGCCGCGACAGCGCCCGCGTCAGGTCCCACGCGCCGATGTCCCAGCCCCAGTGCGACGCCAGCACGGCGCGTTCGGCCGGTCCCCGCGGCGTCATGCCGCGCGGCAGCGCGCGCGACGCATGCTCGCAGGTCAGCACGATGGGGGAGAGCGACGTCGGGCGGAGGACTCGAACGCTCCTGGCGGCACGCATCGATCAATTCCCTACGGGCACGCGCAGCTTGTCCTTCGCGAACGTCACCGGCCCCGCGTACGAGGCGTGAATCGACGTCCGCACCGCAGCCTCCTGCCCCTCCACGTCCGGAGCGAAATGGCTGAGCAGGAGGCTCTTCACTCCGCTGTCGCGCGCAGCCGCGCCGATCTTCGCGGGCGGCGTGTGCAGGTCGTAGAGCTGAGCCGGCGAACCGGGCGGGTCGAGCACGGCGCAGTTGAAGACCAGGAGATCCGCGTTCTTCGCCAATTGCACCAGGTTCGGCAAGGCCGACGGGTCCATGTCGCCGGAAAAGACCACGGTGGCGCCGCCATGGGAAATCCGGTAAGCCACCGACGGGCAGTCGCCGTGATGCGTCGCGATCTCCTCCACGAGCAGTCCGTCCTCGTCCAGGATTTTCGTGCGCGCGGAGTCCAGGCCGATCGCCAGATCGCGGACCACGAACGACTCATCGGCGCCGAATGTCTTCTGGTATGGAAATGCGCCGTTGTCTCCCACCAGCGCGTCCACGAAGCGCGTGGTCTTCGGGAACAGTCCTGTCCCGTCGGGGCCGAACACCCGGTACGTGATCGGTCCGTTGCTCGTGAGCGCTCGCGCGTTGAAGAAAGCCGCCAGGTCCCCGCTGTGATCGATGTGCAAGTGCGTCAACAACACCGTATCGACCTGTTCCAGGCGGAGGCCCAGTTCTCCGATGCGCACGAACGCGCCGGGACCGGCGTCCACCAGGATCCGCGGTGTTCCCGCAACCAGCACGATGAAAGCCGAGCCGGCCCTGCCGAACGCCCGCGGTCCGCCGGAACCCAGCACGATGACCTGAAGCCCCGGTGTCGCGGACGAAGCCTGCAGGCGATCCGGCCACAGGATGCCGAGAGCTACGGCAAGCGTCAGCAGCAATTTCATCCGAGCGCCATCTCCGGCCTTCCGGAACCGGCACAGTATAGCGAAGAGCATCGACAGGGGTCCGGCACGGCCGGGGCGGCTGCCTGTGGCAGAATGGGCGCCACCATGCCCCCGAGTGACGGACGCCACCCCGACGAGCCCGCGTTCCACGAGCTGCTCGGCGCCCGCCTGCTGGAACAAAGCGAAGGCCGCGCGCGTTACGAGCTGACGGTGGGGGAGACGCACCTCAACCGGCGCGGCGTGGCGCATGGCGGCGTGGCGGCATCGCTTCTCGACAGCGCGCTCGGCACGGCGGTGGTGACATCGATCAAGAAGGAAGAATGGTGCGGCACGCTGGAGCTGTCGGTGCAGTTCCGCGAGGCGATCCGGCCCGGGCGCATCACGGCCGAGGGCCGCATGGCGCGCCGTGGCCGCACCGCTGCCTTCGCCGAGGGGGAGATTCGCGACGCCGCCGGGAAGATCCTGGCCACCGCGCACGGCGTCTGGACCATCTGGCCCACCAAGCCTTCCTGAGCTCGAGGACCCGTCCATGAACCTATCGTCGTCGTTGAATCGATCGCTCTCACCGCGCGCGCTGGGCGCCGTCTGCTTCCTGTCCGTCTCGCTGGCTCTCGCCGCGGCGCCCGCCGCCGGTCCGCAGGGCTACTACCGCTTCCCCGCGATCCACGGCGACACGATCGTCTTCACCGCCGAAGGAGACCTCTGGACCGCGGCGGCGTCCGGGGGGACGGCGCGCCGCCTGACGTCGCACGCGGCGACGGAGCTCGGTGCCGCGATCTCGCCCGACGGCGCGACGGTCGCCTTCTCGGCGTCGTACGAGGGGCCGCTCGAGGTCTACACCATGCCGCTGGAGGGCGGGCTGCCGGCGCGGCGCACCTGGGACGGCGAAGGATCGTTCGTCACCGGCTGGACGCCGGACGGCCGCGTCATGTACACGACCGACCATTACACCGGCCTGCCGGACTTCCAGACCGTCCTTCTCGATCCGCGCACCGGCCAGTCCGAGCTGCTGCCGCTGGCGCAGGCGTCCGGCGGCGTCTTCGATCAGTCGGGCGACACGCTCTTCTTCACCCGGCTGTCGTTCCAGGGCAGCCAGACGAAGCGGTACCAGGGCGGCACGGCGCAGAGCATCTGGCGCTACACCAAGGGGGGCGCCGAGGCGGTGCCGCTGACCGCCGACTGGAAGGGGACCAGCCGCACGCCGATGCTGTGGAACGGGCGCCTCTACTTCGCCAGCGACCGCGACGGCACGATGAACATCTGGTCGATGGACCTGGAGGGCCGCGACCTCAAGCAGCACACGAAGCATTCCGGCTGGGATGCGCTGTCGCCGTCGCTGTCGGACGGCCGCATCGTCTATCAGTGCGGCGCCGATCTGTGGCTGCTCGATCTCAAGAGCGGCGCCGACGCCGTCGTGCCGATCAGGCTCGCGTCCGATCTCGACCAGATGCGCGAGAGGTGGGTCAAGCCGCCGATGGATTTCGTCACCTCGGTCTATCTCGCGCCCAAGGGGGATCGCGTCGCGCTGACGGCGCGCGGGCAGATCTTCGTGGCTCCGGCCGAGCAGGGGCGGCTGGTCGAGGCGACGCGAGCGCCCGGCGTGCGCTACCGCGAGGCGCGCTTCATGCCCGACGGCAAGACGCTCCTGGCGTTGTCGGACGTCACGGGAGAGGTCGAGCTGGCGCGCCTGCCCGCCAACGGCGTCGGCCGTGCCGAGACCCTGACCACCGACGGCCACGTCCTGCGCTGGGAGGCGGTGCCGTCCCCCGACGGCAAGTGGATCGCGCACCACGACAAGAACCGCGAGCTGTGGCTCCTGAACGTGGAATCGAAAGCCAATACCCGCATCGCCACCTGCCCCGACGGCGATTTCTCCGATCTCGAATGGTCGCCCGACAGCCGCTGGCTGGCGTACGTGGCGCCGGGGACGAACACCTTCGATCGGATCTGGCTCTACGGCATCGAGAGCCGTGCCGCGACGGCGTTCACGACCGACCGTTACGACAGCCGCTCCCCCGCCTGGAGCCCCGACGGCAAGTGGCTCTACTTCCTGTCCGACCGCAACCTCGAGTCGGTCGTCCGCAGCCCCTGGGGCTCGCGCCAGCCCGAGCCGTTCTTCGATCGCCAGTCGCGCCTCTACGAGACCGCTCTCGTGAAGGGTCTGCGCTCGCCGTTCCAGCCCGGCGACGAGCTGGCCCCCGAAGAAAAGAAGGACGACGACAAGGGCAAGGAGGCGGACAAGGACTCCGGCAAGGAGCCCGACAAGGCGAAGTCCGCGGACAAGGACGACAAGAAGGACGGCAAGGACGCGAAGGGCGGCAAGGACAAGAAGGAGGAGCCGCCGAAGGTGGTCATCGAGCTCGAGGGTCTCATCGAGCGCACGCGCGAGGTGCCGGTTCCGCCGGGGAACTACAACGCCCTCTCGAACGACGGCAAGCACCTGTACTTCGTGTCGCGCGACGCGGGCGTCGATCGCAAGTCGACGCTCAAGTCGCTGGCGATCGAGAACAAGGGCGCTCCGCCCGACACCGTTCTGGAGGACATCAAGTTCTACGACCTGTCGCTCGACCGGAAGAAGATCCTGGTTCAGAAAGGGAACGACGTGCTGGTGTTCGACGCGTCCGGCAAGCCGCCGGCCGACACCGCCAAGGCGACGGTCAACCTGCGCGACTGGATGTTCTCCCTCGACCCGCGCGAGGAATGGCGCCAGATGTTCGTCGAGGCCTGGCGGCTGGAGCGCGACTACTTCTACGATCGCGGCATGCACGGCGTCGACTGGAAGGCGATGCGCGACAAGTACCTGCCGCTCGTCGATCGGGTCACCGATCGCGGCGAGCTGTCGAACCTGCTGGCGCAGATGGTGAGCGAGCTGTCGGCGTTGCACACGTTCGTCTACGGCGGCGACGTCCGCCAGGCGCCGGATCAAGTCGGCACCGCGTCGCTCGGCGCCGTCCTGCGGCGCGACGAGGCGGCCGGCGGCCTGCGCGTCCAGCACGTCTACCGCGCCGACCCGGATCGGCCCGACCGGCTGTCGCCGCTGGCGCGGCCCGGCGTCGACGTCGCCGACGGCGATCTGATCGAGTCGGTGAACGGGGTCGCGGCGCTGTCGGCGATCGATCCGGCGGCGCTTCTGCGCAACCAGGCGGGCCGCCAGGTGCTGCTGCACGTCCGCGCCGGCAAGGAGGAGAAGAAGGGGGCCGACGAGAAGAAGGGCGCTGGCCGCGACGTCATCGTCGTCCCGATCAGCGTCGACCAGGAGTCCGAGCTGCGCTACGACGAGTGGGAGTACTCCCGCCGCCAGCGGGTCGAGAAGGCGGGCGAGGCGAAGATCGGCTACGTCCACCTGCGCGCCATGGGCGGCGGCAACATGTCCGAGTGGGAGCGCGAGTTCTACCCGGTCTTCGATCGCTCCGGGCTCATCATCGACGTGCGCCACAACCGCGGCGGCAACATCGACTCGTGGATCCTCGAGAAGCTGATGCGGCGCGCCTGGTTCTACTGGCAGCCGCGAGTCGGCACGCCGTACTGGAACATGCAGTACGCCTTCCGCGGCCACATGGTCGTCCTGTGCGACGAAGGGACCGCGTCGGACGGCGAGGCGTTCTCCGAGGGCTTCCGCCGTCTCGGCCTCGGCAAGGTGATCGGCACGCGCACCTGGGGCGGGGAGATCTGGCTCTCAGCCAGCAACCGGCTGGTCGACAAGGGCATCGCGACCGCGGCCGAGTTTGGCGTCTACGGTCCCGAGGGGACCTGGCTCATCGAGGGGCACGGCGTCGATCCCGACATCGTGGTCGACAACTTGCCGCACGCCACGTTCGAGGGGGGCGACGCGCAGCTCGACGCCGCGGTGAAATACCTGCTCGAAGAGATCCGCACGAAACCGATCCCGGTCCCGCCGCCGCCGGCCTATCCGGACAAGTCGTTCAAGTCTCCGGCCAGAAGCGCTGGGTGACGATCTTTTCCTGCGTGTAGAACCCGACGATCGAGCGTCCCTGCGTCTTGATGTGGGAGAACTGCGACGCCTTCATGCCGCCGAACGGCAGGTAGGCGACCGGCGCCGGGATGCCGACGTTCACTCCGATCATCCCGGCCTGCGCCTCGACCTTGAAGCGCCGCGCGTGATAGCCGTTCTGGGTGTAGATCGACGCGCCGTTGCCGTACGGATGATCGTTGATGATCGTCAGCGCGTCGTCGAGCGTCGCGGCCTTCAGGATCACCTGCACCGGGCCGAAGATCTCGGTGCGGTGGATCTCCATGCCGGGGCGCACGCCGGTGAACACGGTCGGGCCGACGTAGTGGCCGCCGTCGCGGCCGGGGATCTTGAGACCGCGGCCATCGAGGGCGAGCGTCGCCCCTTCCTTCACGCCGGTGTCGATCATCCCTTCGATGAAGCGCTGCGCCTTGTCCGAGATCACCGGGCCCATCACCATCGCCTCGTCGGCCACGGCGGGATCGAGCGGGTCGGCGACCGTGACCTGGCGCGACGCCGCGACGAAGCGCCGCACCACGTCGTCGTACGTCGAGCCGCCCACCGCGACGATCGCCGACGAGGCCATGCAGCGCTGCCCGGCGCAGCCGTAGCCCGAGGTGATCATGTTGCGCACCACGTCGTCCATCTTGGCGTCCGGCATGACGACGAGGTGGTTCTTGGCGCCGCCCATCGCCTGGAAGCGCTTGTTGGAGGCGACGCAGGCGGCGGCGATGGCGCGGCAGGTCGCCGATCGGCCGACCACCGAGACGCCGGCGACGTCGGGATGCGCCACGAGCGCCTCGGCCACCTGGATGTCGCCGTTGACCAGGTTGACGACCCCTTTCGGCAGGCCGCACTCGGCCAGCCAGCCGACCAGGGTCTGCAGCGTGCGCGGCACCAGCTCGGACGGTTTCACGACGAAGGTGTTGCCGGTGGCGACGGCGTACGGCAGGAACCAGAACGGCACCATCGCCGGGAAGTTGAACGGCGCGATCATGGCGAAGACGCCGATCGGCACCCGCATCACCTCGCCGTCGATCCCGGGCGCCACGCCGAGCAGGGTCTCTCCCTGCTGCATGACCGGCATCCCGCACGCGGTCTCGACGTTCTCCAGCGTGCGATCGATCTCGGCGCGGCCGTCGGGGAGTGACTTGCCGTTCTCCTCGACCAGCGTCCGGACGAGCGTCTCGCGATGCTCGCGGATCATCGACGCCAGGCGGAAGAGGGGCGCGACGCGCCGGTCGGCCGGCGTCGCGGACCACGAAGGGAAGGCGGCGCGGGCCGCCGCGACGGCCGCGGCGACGTCGGCGGCGCCCGACAGCGTCACCTCGGCGATCGTGGCGCCGGTGGCCGGGTTCTCGACCTCGAGCCAGGCCGACCCCGCGGGCTCGACCCACGAGCCGCCGATGTAGTTGCGCAGGCGCGGAACGGCCATGTCCTTCTCCCGGAACGGCGCCTAGGCGAGGACCTGGGCGATCCGCTCGATCGCCCAGTCGGTCTCTTCGCGCGTGATGACGAGCGGAGGCGCGAAGCGGATCACCTGGCCGTGGGTCTCCTTGGCCAGCAGACCCAGGTCCATCAGCTTCTCGCAGTAGGGACGCGCCGTGCCGTGCTCGTCCTTGATGTGCACGCCGATGAGCAGCCCGCGGCCGCGCACTTCCTTGACGCGCGGCGACTCGAGATCCCGCAGACGCTTCATGAAGTAGCTCCCCATCTCGTCGGAGCGCTCCGCCAGCCGCTCGCCCGTCAGGACGTCGAGCGCCGCGATGCCGACCGCGCAGGCGAGCGGGTTGCCGCCGAAGGTCGAGCCGTGGTCGCCGGGGCGGAAGAGGCCGAGCGTCTCTTTGCCACCGATGACCGCCGAGATCGGCAGCAGGCCGCCGCCGAGCGCCTTGCCGACGACGTACAGGTCGGGCTTCACGCGGTCCCAGTCGCAGCAGAACATCCGTCCGGTGCGCCCGAAGCCGGTCTGGATCTCGTCGGCGATCAGGAGCACGCGGTTCCTGCGGCACAGGTCGGCCGCCGCCTTCATGAAGCCCTCGGGCGGCATCAGGATGCCGGCCTCGCCCTGGATCGGCTCCACCAGGAACGCCGCGGTGTTCGGATTGATCGCCGCCTCGAGCGCCTTGAGGTCGCCGTACGGGATCAGCCGGAAGCCGGGCGTGAACGGTCCGAAGTCCTCTTTGTACTGCGGCTCGGACGAGAAGCCGACGATGGTCGTGGTGCGGCCGTGGAAGTTGTCGTTGCAGACGATGATCTCGGCGCGGTCGGCCGGGATCCCCTTGGTCTTGTAGCCCCACTTGCGCGCCGTCTTGACGGCGGTCTCGACCGCCTCGGCGCCGCTGTTCATCACGAGCGCCATCTCCATTCCCGCCAGCCGGCAGAGCTTCTCGCAGAACGGCCCGAACAGCTCGTTGTGGAAGGCGCGCGACGTGAGCGTGATCTTGCCGGCCTGGTCACAGAGCGCCTTCACGATCGCCGGGTGACGATGCCCCTGATTGAGCGCCGAGTAGGCCGACAGCATGTCCATGTACCGCTTTCCTTCGGGGTCATAGACCCAGACGCCTTCCCCGCGGACCAGGACGACCGGGAGCGGGTGGTAGTTGTGGGCGCTCCAGGTCTCGGCCTGCTCGATGAGACCGGTGGTCAGCGCGGTCTGGCCCTGCGTTTTCGTCGGTGCCGTCATGTGCGGGGTCTCCGGGCGAAGGATACCACCGACCCGGCTTTTTCCCGGACAGGCTCCTTGCCCGCGACCCGATCCCTGGTGCCTCTATGAGCCTGCACGGGCGCATGGCGGCGCGTCCGTGACCCCGGGTCTATAGACCGCAGATTCCCGTGCGTTCTTTCCCGGAGGAATCCGCTCCCCAGCTCCCGATGCGCGGGGCGAACGCTCTCACCAGGTAGTAGTAGACGGCTCCCACCGGCGGCTCCCCGGGGATGTCGACTCGGCTGCTGTAATCGCTGCTGAGGGTCACGACGCAGTCACCCACGAAATCCGGCCGATCGGACCGCGCAACTTGATAGGTGCGCGCATTCGGCTGCGCGTAGAAATACAGCCAATCGGAAAACGAGACAGAGGTCTGGAGAAAAACAGGATTGGTGATGTCATCGATCAGGCCGAATCCCGGATCCCCCGGACAGTCGTTGTCCCGGCCGTCGTTCCATTCCAACCCGCCAGGGTGTGTGTTGTAGCTGGCGTCGTCGCAATCGAGCGGGATTCCCGGCGGACATGGCGGCGACCCGCCGGCGCCATATCCGTCGCCGTCGGCGTCCACGCATAGGCTGGCGGGGCAGGACCCGCCGGGCGGCGGCGCCGTATCGACGAGCGGCGACACCTGGCGGGTGAGCGCTCCGGTGAACGTGATGTCGTCCAGCCACCAGCCGTCGTCCCAATCCCCGTCCCACGTCAGCCAGGGGTAACCGGACGGGGACTCGTGATACGTGGAATATGAGGAATACGGCTGCCAGTCCCAGGTGCTGCCGATCCAGCGGACCCGCACCCGCTGTCCCACGTAGTTGGCGAGGTTGAATCGGGTCTCGGCCCAGACACCTTGACCCGACGAGCCGACCTGGGCCGGGCCGACGCAATCTCCGTTGCTCGAGGGCGTGGTGCCGGACTCGTCGCCGCAGTGCGACCAGGCGCCCTGGGGGTAGCACATCGTCTCGTGGAACCCGCGTGGTGCCGGGGGGGCCGTCCCCGCGTCGTTCGGCGTGAACGCGCAGTAAAGATAATTCACGTCGTAGTCGAGGACGGAGTGGTGATCGTAGATGTTCTGATATGGGACGAGCTTCTCCCAGAAACCCCAGGCATCGACGGCGGGATCAGGGTCGCCGTCGACCTGGATCTGAACGTCGGCGCAGTCGAGGCACTCCTTCCCATAGTGAAGCTGGTAGATGCCATTGTGATCGTCCGCCAGGCGGGCGATGTGGAACATCGACAGATCCAGATCACCTGGCCGCGGCACGGCCGCGAGGTTAATCGGGCTCGAAACGAACGCCTGCAGCGACCGGAAGTGGGTCGTAGAGCCTCCCGGGTCGGATGGAATCGTTTGCGGACGGTAGTGCGCTCCCATGTGCAGCGAGTTCGGAGCGCTCAGGGCAAGAGGGAGGTTGCTCTCATAGTCGCATGCGCCGATGCAGGTGCCGGTCTCGGAATTCGGGCAGTTGCCGGCCCCGGGCGGACAGTGGAGGTGCCAGTCCATGGGGCCGCGCGGGTCGATGATGCACGAGGGGTTGCCCTCGGCCGGCGTCTGGTAACCCTGGCAGGCAATCCCGACCACCGCCCCGATTCCCGGGATATTGGTACCGTGCAGGTAGCTCCCGTGTTCCGTCAACCCCGTTCCGTCGTCGGTGAGACGGAACGTGTCGTTCACCGTGATGAGACCGTCGCCATCGCGATCGACGTCGAAGTTCTCACGAACCGTTCCATCGTCGGGTGAGGGGGTGACTCCATCCGGTCCAGTAACGAAGGTCTGCGAGGCGCCCTGCGGGAGGTTGAGATCCGCCACCAGGTCGAAACACTGGAAATCGGAGAAGCTCTGGTAGCCGTCCGCCATGAAGCTGAGACAGAGGTTGAGCCGCGCCGGTTTCGTGGGAGACAGGCTGGCCAGCCCGTCGCTCGTCCTGAACGTGAAGCCGGGCAGCGCCGGATCGAGGCTGCCGATCGTGACCACCTGCCCGGTGGCGAGGTCGCCGACGCGCATCGACCAATCGGTCAGGCAAGCGACGCCCGGATCGGTGCTGGACAATGCGGCGATGACTCCGGTGAGCGGCGGGCCGATGTTCTGCACCCGGATGGTCAGCCGCCCGGTCTCCCCCGTGTCGGGGAACCTGTCATGGTCGCCGTCGAGGTCCCGGTATTCCGCGGGCTGGATGGCGAAGAGCCGGATGTCCGGACCGAAGAATCTTGGCGTCGCAGCGATCAGGGGCCCGCCGGCGGCCGCCACCAGGAACGCCAGCACTCCCGGACCCGTGATGCGCGTCCACATTTTCATTGATCCTTCCTGGCGCGTTCGTCGAGGCGGCGAGCGTCTTTGAGCTGAATTGTGATTCAAGTACATCGATTCGGGGCTGGTGTCAACAACCGCGCCCCTGATTGGCCTCGCGGGATTGGATGGCTATCGCAGAACTAGAGCGGCAGCTTCGTTCCAAGCCCGCGGGTGAGGGCGCGCTCGAGGACCAATGGCGCGGTCGCCATGTCGTCGAGGGCGATCCCCATGTTCATGCAGACGAGACGCTCGCGCGGCGTGCGGCGGCCGTCTTTCTTCCCGGCCACGACCTCGCCGAGGTCGGCGTAGATCGCGGGCACCTTCTGGAAGTAGACCCCTTCGGCGCGCGCGTGCTCGAACTGTCCCGTGTCGTCGGTGTAGATCCGATCGGCGGCGCCGAGCGCCCCGGTCGTCCAGTACGAGTCGTAGTCGAGCGGCACGCCGAGCGCCCCTTCGGCGAACCAGCCGGCCTCGAGGGGCGGCTCGGGACGGCGGCGGATCGGCCCGGCGGTCACCACCACGTCGCAGCCGGCCACCGCGTCGCGCGGCGTGGCGGCCGCCGTGATGCGCAGCCGCGGGTAGAGCGGCGACTGTTCGTCGATGTAGGCGCGCACCCGCTCCGGGTGGATGTCGAAGGCACGCACTTCCTTGAGACCCGGCAGGACCGCGTCGAGCGCGGCGAGGTTCGTCCGTCCCTGCACGCCGCAGCCGGCGATGCCGAGCACCGCCGCGTCCTTGCGCGCCAGCCGTTTCGCCGCGACCGCGGTGGCGGCGCCGGTGCGCATCGCGGTGATCCAGGTGGCGTCCATGATGGCGCGCGGCAGGCCGGTCTCCGGATCGTTCAGGATCAGGAGCCCGGTGACGTACGGCAGGCCGCGACCGACGTTGCCGGGGAAGCCGCTGACCCATTTCACGCCGGCGGCGCCCAGCGCCCCGATGAAGGCCGGCATCGCGTGGATGAAGTTGTCGTTGCCGGCCGGCCCCGGATGGATCCCGGGCTTCGGCGGCATCTCGGCACGGCCGTGGCCCTTCTCGAGAAAGGCGGTCTCCAGGCGCTCGATGATCGCCGGCATCGTGACGCCCGCGGCCTCGACGTCGGCGCGCGACAGGTAGACGACCGTGCCCGCGGGGGGCGCGGCCGCGCCGTCGCCCGCGCCGGAACCGCCGCGCGCGGCGCGGACCCGGCTCACGAGCGATCCTCGGCGGTCGGCCCGGAGAATCCGGCGGGCCGCCCGGCTCCGGAGGCCGGCGGCGTGAGAGTCCGCAGCAGACCGAGAGGGACGTCGAGCGTCCGGGTCGGGAACGGCACCAGGATCCCGTCGCGCCGGTAACGCTCGATCAGGCGCTTGACGAACTCGTGCCGCACCAGCGCGGCCGCCTTGATCCCCGACGACGACAGCACGACATTGAGCTTCAGCCCGGTCTCCCCGAATCCGAGATAGCGGATCGCCGGCTCGAACTGGCGTGTCGCTCCCTCGACCGTGCGCAGGGTCTCGCGCGCCACCTCGGCCGTCGCCGCCTCGACCCGGTCGAGGTCGCTGCCGATCGCCACCGGAACCTCGATGGTGAAGCCGGTCTCGATCCCGGGGAGATCGAAGTTGGTCAGCACGCTGCCGGCGAGCTTGGTGTTCGGCACGACGACGGTGGTGTTCTGCGGCGTCGTGATCCAGGTGCTGCGCCAGCCGACCCGCGCGATGGTCCCTTCCTCGCCCGATTGCAGGCGGACGAACTGTCCCGCCTCGATCGGCTTGTCGGCGATCAGGTGGAACCCGGCGAACAGGTTCGCGAGCGTGTCCTGCAACGCCAGCGCGACCGCGAGGCTGCCGACGCCGAGTGACGCCAGGATCGGCGCGATCGAGATGCCGACGCTGTCGAGGAAGATCAAGGCGCCGATGCCGATGATCACGCCGCGCAGCGTGCCCTGCACCAGCCCGCGCGCCCCCTGCAGGACGGGGTGCGTCTCGGACATGCGGTCGAGCAGCCCCCGCGCCAGGTTGTCGACGAACAGGACGATGGCGAAGACGACCGCCCCCGCCAGGAAGATGTCGAACGCATGGTCCCAGCGCGGATCGAGCGGCAGCACGCGCGACGACACCACCAGGCCGCTGGCGACGATCGCGATGCGCGAGGCCGGGCCGAGGGCGCGGATCAGGAGGTCGTCCCAGGTCCAGGAGGTGCGCGCGGCGATGCGCCGCAGCCAGCGCATCAGGATGCCGTGGACGACGAGGAATCCGACCACCCAGACGGCGAAGACGACCGCCCCCTGGACCCAGGCGGTGCGCCAGATCTGCGCGAGCGACTCGGGATTGAGGTTGTTCATGCGCCACGCCTCCGCGGGAAGGATAGCCGATCACGCGGCCGGAGGCGGCGACCCGCCGCGGTGACCGGCCGCGCCGCCCGCCCGGACCGCGCCGCCCGCGCGCCCCGCACGGAACGCCCCGCCCGCGCCCCCGCCCGGTCAGCGGTAGAAGCGGAAGGGGAGCGACTCGCGGCGGAAGGCGTCGATCTCCCTCCGCCAGGAGCGCTCGAGCGCGGTCAGGCTCGAGCCGTTCTCGAGCGCCGAGCGCACCGCCGGATCGCCGAGCAGGACGTCGATCGGCAGCTTGTCGGTGACGTACTCGTAGGGCGGCTCCTTCCAGGCGAACTCCGCGCCGTGCTCCGCGATGATGTCCTGCAGGAGGGCCAGCGTCGTCAGGTACGGCCGGTAGGCGCGGGGGTCGGTCACGTGGAGCTGGAATCCGTGGCAGACCTTGCCTGCGTGCTTATGGAAGGTCGGCTCGAACGAGTGCGGGCGCAAGGTCAGACCCGGCAGGCGGCGGCGCTCGAAGCGGCGGCGCACGCGCGCGATGTCGATGAACGGGGCGCCGAAGATCTCGAACGGACGCGTCGTCCCCCGGCCCTCCGAGACGTTGGTCCCCTCGAGCAGGACCTGTCCGGGGTAGACCAGCGCGGTGTCATAGGTCGGCATGTTGGGCGAGGGGAGGACCCACGGCAGCCCCGTGTCGGGGAACGACATGCGCCGCCGCCAGCCGCGCATCGGCACGACCGTGAGGGCGCACCGGCCCGGGCAGCGGATGCCGGCGCCGTCGCCGCGCCGCTTCGGCCGCTGCGGCGCGTCGTGCCGCGGGCGCGAACCGTGCCGCGCGGGCGCGCCGTCGGCCGGCGCCGCCATGCGGGCGTTCACCAGCGCCGCCAGCTCGCCCAGCGTCAGGGCATGACGCATCGGCACGGGATAGAGGCCGACGAACGAGGTGTACCCGGGGCGGATCAGGTTTCCCTCGATCGCCACGCCGCCGATCGGGTTGGGTCGATCGAGGACCACGACCTCCTTGCCCGCCGCGGCGCATGCCTCGAGCGCCAGCGCGGTGGTCCACTCGAAGGTGTAGACCCGCGTGCCGACGTCCTGCAGGTCGACGAGCAGCAGATCGACGTCGGCGAGCATCGCGGGCGTGGGGGACCGGGTCTCGGAGTAGAGGCTGTGAACCGGGATCCCGAGCGCCGGGTCGGTCCCGTGCCCCGACTCGATCATGTTGTCCTGCTTCTCGCCGGCGAATCCGTGCTGAGGACCGAACAGGGTGGTCAGACGCGCGCCGCAGAGGCGGTGCACGACGTCGCGCGCCGGCGCGAGCGCCGCGTCGACCGACGCCGGGTGCATCAGCAGGCCGACGCGCCGCCCGCGCAGCCAGCCCGGGCGCTCGCGCGCCAGGACCTCGAGACCGGTCAGCACGCGCGCGGCGCGGGTTGACGTTCGTGTACGCGGCTTCATGGCGGCCGGGGAGGTTACCACACGGCGGGGGAGCGAAAAAAATCCCGCCGTGACGCACGGCGGGATGATTCACCGGCGATCGATCCGCATCGATCGCAGCGTCGCCGGTTGCGATGGCGAAAAAAAGAGAGGAGGCCGAGAGTATGGGGCGAGTGCCTCGGGTGCTTGTCCTTCGATCAAGCGACCGACTCTCTCGGGTCTCCTCTCTTGAGCTCGCGCTTGATATACGGCGAAGGCCCGGCGGTGGCAAGCGGTTTATACTGCCGCTCTTTTCTCGGCGCGCGCCGGGAGGGCGTCATGTCACGAATCCCGAAGAACTGGCCGATGATCGTGTCCCTGGCGGCTGGCCTGACGCTCGCCGCCTGCGCGCGCAGCGAGCCGGCGCGCCAGTCGTCCGCGCCGCCGGCCGGAGCGCCGACGGAGGCCGGCACGCAGCCGGCAGCGCCGAAGGAGGCCGGGTCGGCGAATTCCGCCGAGGCCCCGCGTCTGGTCTCGTCGCACGGGCCGCTGCCGGGGGTCCTGACCCCGGAGACCGCGTCTCCCGGCCCCGCGGGACCGGCGGGAGACTCGCCGCACGGCGAGCTGCGCTGGGACGCGCCTCCGTCCTGGGTGCAGGAGACCCCGTCCAACCCGATGCGCGCCGCGCAGTACCGCCTACCGGCCGCGGCCGGCGACGCCGAGGACGGCGAATGCGTCGTGTTCTATTTCGGTCCGGGCCAGGGCGGCGACGCGGCGTCGAACGCGTCACGCTGGGTCGGCATGTTCACCACGGCCGAAGGCGGCCCCGTCGAAGGCCGCATCACCGGGCAGGACGTGCACGGCCGGAAGGTGACGCGGGTCGAGGCGTCGGGGACCTATCATGCGATGTCGTTCGGGGGGCAGCCGGCGCCGCCGCCGCGCCCCGGATCCATGATGCTCGGTGCGATCGTCCCCGGCGGCGACGCCAACTGGTTCTTCCGCTGCGCGGGACCGCAGAAGACGGTCGCCTCGGCCCGGGGCGCTTTCGACGCGCTCGTGAATTCCATCCATTGAGCGCGCGGCGAGGACACGGCCCGATGCCCAAGAGAGCGGCACGCCAGGAGACAGCGAAGCGGCGGGAGGCGCCGAAGCGGCGGCGCTCCACCCCCGGCCATGGGGCGCCGCCGGCGGCGGGGGGCGAGGTGGTCCGGGTCGCGGCGGTGCAGGCCGCACCGGTGTTCCTCGATCTCCAGGCCTCGGTCGACAAGGCGATCGAGCTCGTCCGGCGCGCGGCCGCGCGGGGAGCGCGGCTCGTCGCGTTCGGCGAGACCTGGCTGCCCGGCTATCCGGCCTGGCTCGACCTCTGTCCCGGCTCCGCCGAGTGGAACTCTCCGCGCGCCCGCGCGGTTCACGCCCGCCTGCGCGCCAACAGCCTCGTCATCCCGGGACCGGAGACCGCGCGTCTCGGCCGCGCCGCGCGCCAGCACGGGGTCGTCCTGGTCATCGGCGGTCACGAGCGGATCGAAGGCGCGGCGGGGCACGGGACGTTGTATGCGACGCAGATGATCTTCGGCAGCGACGGCGCGCTCCTCAGCACGCACCGCAAGCTGGTGCCGACGCACGCCGAGCGCCTCGCCTGGGGTCAGGGCGACGGCGGCGGCCTCGCCGCGGTGCCGACGGCCTGCGGGCGGGTCGGCACGCTCATCTGCTGGGAGCACTGGATGCCGCTCGCGCGGCAGGCGATGCACGAGTCGGGCGAGGCGATCCACGTGGCCGCGTGGCCGACGGTGCGCGACATGTATCAGGTGGCGAGCCGCCACTACGCCTTCGAGGGTCGCTGCTTCGTTCTCGCGGTCGGGCAGATCATCCGCGCCGGCGATCTGCCGCGCGAGCTCGAGCTGCCGTCGGAATTCGACGGAAGACCCGGCGCCCTGGTGGTCAGCGGCGGGACCTGCGTCATCGGACCGGACGGGACGCTCCTCGCCGGACCGATCTTCGACCGCGAGGAGATCCTCGTCGCCGATCTCGATCTCGGCCGCATCGCCGGGGAGAGCATGAGCCTCGACGTCACCGGCCACTACAACCGCCCCGACCTGTTCGACTTCAGGATCCGGCGGCCCTGACCTCGTCCGCGCGCCGCTCCTCCGGCGGACGGACGCGGCGGAAGGCGGTCCAGAGCGCCAGGTCGTAGGCGATCTTCATGGCGCCGCCGATCAGAAGCGGCGTGCCGAGCGACATCCCCTGCATCAGCAGGCCGGCGAGCGACGGCGCCACCGACCAGGCGCCGAGACGGACGAGGTGCGTCACGCCCGAGGCCAGGGTGCGCTCCTCGGGGGAGAAGATCGCCACCACGAACGACTGCCGCGTCGGCACATCCATCTCGACCAGCCCCTCGCGCAGCAGGAAGAGGGCGGCGGCCACCGGGAAGCTCGGCGCCCAGGCGACGGTGGCCAGGAGCAGGCTCGACGGGATGTGGGTGAAGACCATCGTGTTGACCAGGCCGATGCGCCGCGCCAGCCAGGCCGCGGCCAGGTGCGACAGGGCGTTGGCGACCCGCGCCCCGAAGAAGAGCGCGCCGATGACGGCGGCCCCGGCGCCGAAGCGCCGCGCCAGGAAGAGCGACAGCATCGCCGTGGTCAGGAATCCGCCCGCTAGGCTGTCGATGGCGAACAGCGCCGCGATGCGGACGAGGAGGCCGCGGCTCTCCGGCCTCAGGCGCGCGCGCGGCCCGGACGGCCCCGGCTCGACCGCGGGCGACAGCCGCATATAAAGGATGGCGGTCGCGGCCAGGATCAGCGCGTAGAAGCCGATGGCGTATCGGAACGCGAGGTCGGCGTCGATCCCGGCGGCGCGGCGCAGGAGATCGGGCAGGCCGGCCGCCAGCCCGCCCAGCGCGTGACCGCTGTCCTGGATGACGTTGTAGACGGCGAAGACGCGGGTGCGCTCGTTGTCCGCCGCCGTCGCCGGCAGGATCACCTGGTCGACGATGAGCGAGGCGCCGCGGTCGCGCCCCATCCCGTTGAGCATGCCGAGGAAGGCGGCCGCCCCGACGACCAGCACGCTCGACCCGAAGGCCACGACGACGCCTCCGAGCGCGCCCGTCGCCGCGAGCGTCACCAGAACTCGGCGCCGCCCGATCCGGTCGCCGCGCCAGGTGGTCAGGAGCGCCGACACCGCGCAACCCAGCAGGCCCGCGCCGACCACTCCACCGATGACCCCCGGCTCGTAGCCGATGGCGCCGAGGTGCAGGCCGATCAGGACGCTGACCATCCCGACCGCGAAGGCGCGCAGGAACGCGCCGGTGTAGAGGATCCGCCTGTCGGTCATGGGAGGGAGAGGAGATGGCGGGGTCGACGGGGCTCGAACCCGCGACCTCCGGCTTGACAGGCCGGCGTTCTAACCAACTGAACTACGACCCCGTATCCCATCCCGGACCGGACGCCCCGGAGGAGGCCCCGGCAAGGGGCCCGTGGTGGGCGATACTGGATTTGAACCAGTGACCCCCTGCTTGTAAGGCAGATGCTCTCCCGCTGAGCTAATCGCCCAACGAGGCCTCCGAGCGACCTGGAACGGAATCCGGATGCTAGCCCTCCGCGCCGATCACTGTCAAGTTGACCGGCCCACCGCGGCAGGGTGCGCGCCTCACTGCACCGGCTGCTGCACGTGCGCGGCGTCCTGCCGGAAGCGCTCGAGGAGCGATTCGATCTGAACGTGCAGCCCGGGGTCCTGGACCTTGGGCAGCAGATCCTCGAGTAGCTTGATCGCTTTCGGATAGTCGCGCTTGTTGGCCAGACCGACAGCCTCGTTGTAGATCGCCGCGGCCTGGTTTCCGAACTGGGCGGTCGTCTGCTCCTCGAGTTTCCGGATCGCCTGCTCGATGCCGGCTCGCGCCACCGGGTCGGTCGTCTTGTCCAGGGTCCCGCGCAGAGTCTCCAGGCTCTTCTCGACGCTGTCCGGGGAGAGCGACTCAATGGCGGTCTGCCGGGTCGCCCGCTCGACCGATCGATGCGCGGCCAGGTCGGCCTTGAAGGCGGAGAGGGCGGCGCGCGCCGACTTGATCGCCGCCTGGTCCCCGCTGGGGACGATCGCGTCGTCGACCACGCTCTGCGCGCGGGCGAGGTCGCCCATGCGGAGCAGCAGGTAGACCAGGTTCCCGGAGATGTCGAGGCGCGCCGGCAGCATCCGGTGCGCCTGCTGCAACATGGAGACGCCGGACGGGGCGTCGCCGTCGGGCAGGAGCTGGGTCGCGCCGAGAGCGACGTAAGGCGCCGCGAAATGCGGTCGCAGCGCGATGGCCCGGGTGAGGAGGTCGCGCACCCGGGCGAGCCAGGGCGGCGGCGGGCTCGGCGGCGGCGCCACCGAGCCGGCCGAATTGGTCTTCAGGAGAGACCGGGCGAGCAGGTAGCAGGTCATGGCGTCCGGCTCGATCGCGATCGCCTTGTCGAAAAACGGGATCGCTCCGGCGAAATCGTTCCGCGAGTAGCGCAGGTATCCGAGTCCGGCCTCCGCCCGCTCCTGGGCGAGGTTCCATTGCAGCGCCTGCCGATAGTAGATCTCCGCGTCGGCCGCCTTGTCGGCGCCGGCGTGCCCGAGCAGGTCCCCGAGCACGGCGATGACCTCGTCGGGACCCATCGGGCGCGCGTGGATGGCGTCCCCGCGGGGCGCGGCCGCTCCGCCGTCCGCCGCCTGGCCGCGAACCCGAAGCGCCAGGAACCGGTCGCCCTGGACGTACTGCGCCACTCTCTGCTGCAGCTCGTCGAGCGACACGCCGAGGGTCGACTGCGCGGCCTGCGGCGCTGGCGTGCCGCGCTGCAGCGCCGCGAGAAAGAGCGGCAGGAGGGGGCGCATCCCGCCGCTGCCCGAGACCAGGTAGTGCATCAGCGCCCAGGAGCCGGCGACGAAGGCCTCCCGGCTCCCCGGGTCGGCGAATGTCGCCGAGCGCGCGTCGAGCGCGAACAGCTCCGCGAGCGGCGGATTCGGGTTGTGCCGCAACCAGCGCACGTGATCGGCGTTCACCATGCCGATCGCGGATCCTTCCGGCATCACGGCGAACCCGGTATCGAACTCGGCCAGCCCCTCGTCGATCGTCAGCGGCAGCCTGGGGAAGTTGTCGTCGAGGAACTGGTGCGCGTACGAGTGGTACAGCACCTCGAGCGGCGGGTCGTCCATAGGCGCCGCCAGGATGACGAAGTTCGGCACGTCATACTGCTGATTCACCTCGAGATGCCGATCGCCCTGGGCGCGCGCCGACGTGAACGGCCAGGCGCTCTTCGCCTCCTTGAACACATAGAGCGTCGTCTCGCGCGGCGAGGGCAGGCTGCCGGGATGAAGCCCCTCCAGGGCGGACCGAAACGTCTCCAACCGCCCGGCGATGAGGCGCAGCCGGGCCTCGGGCACTTCCCCCAGGAGGGTGAAGTCAGGCGTCTCGACCCGCAGCCAGGACCCTCTCGGGACGGTCGGCCGCGGCGCCGGCGCGTCGCGCGCCGGCGCCGCGGGGGCCGGAGCGCCCGGAGTCGGAGCGACCGTGGCCGGGGCGCCCGGAGCCGTCGCGTTCGACGCCGTCGCGCCGGCGGCGCCGCGCACGAGCGTCGCGGCCAAAGCCAGGCCCGCGGCGCAGCGGGCGGTCGAACGGACGACGCTCACGGGCTCACCTGAAAGGATCCGAGGATCATGGACGATTCGTCTCGAGCGCTGGACGGCGACTTGGGGCGATTATACCGTCGCGCATGCACGCTCGATCCGGCACCGTGGCGCGCGGCGCCGGCCGCCCCCACCCTAGACGCGACTCCGGGATCTCCATCCCCGCATCATCGCGTACACGGGAAGCCCGGCCGCGACGATGACGATCCCCGCGAGCGCGAGGCGCGTCTGGCGCGCCAGCACCTGGCCGGCGACGCCGAGCAGCACCAAAAGGAAGGCGGCCGGCAGCCACGGATAGCCGGGCATGCTCCAGGCGTCCGCGCCCCCCTCGCCGCGGCGTCGCAGGACGAAGAGGCACGACGCCAGCGCCACGAGCGACAGCGCGTCGGTGAACATGACGTAGCCCAGGAGGTTTTCGAACGACCCCAGAACGAGAAGCGGCAGGAGCGCGGTCGCCGCGAAGAAGACGAGCCCGGGGCCCTGCGCCTGGGTGCGCGGATTCAGGCGGCCGAGCCACGCCGGGAGAAGCCCGTCGTCCGCCATCGCCAGGTAGGCGCGCGGCACGTGCAGGACGGTCGCGTTCACGAACCCGGCGGCGGAGACGAAGATCGCCAGCGAGACGAACGCGTCGCCCGCGGGGCCGAGCGCGGCGCGCGCCAGGTCACCGGCGACGAGAGGCGAGCGGGCGACCCACGCGGCGCCGAGCGCGCGCAGATAGGCCGCGTTGAGGAGCAGGTAGAGAGCGGTCACGATCGCCATCCCGCCCGCGATCCCGGCCGGCAGGCGGCGACGCGCGTCGCGCACGTCCCCCGACAGGTTGACGACGTTCTGGTACCCGCCGTAGGCGTAGAAGACCGCGACCAGGGCCGCGAGCATCCCGGCGGGCGCACCAGCTCCGGTCGACGCCGCGTCCCCCGCCGCGCCCCCCGCCAGTGCCGCGCCCCCCGGCGCGCCGGTCGCGGCGGGCGCCAGGAGCAGCCCCGCGGCGGCGAGCCCCGCGATCAGCGCGATCTTCGCGAGCGACAGCAGGTTCTGCGCCCGGGCGCCGGCGCGGATCCCGGCGGCGCTCAGCGCGGTCAGGCCGGCGACGACGCCGGCGGCCAGAAGCGTCGCGGTGGGGCGCGAGGTCCCGCCGCCGTCCGTCGCCGCGCCGTCCACGAGGCGCATCAGGTACTCCGCCCCGATGATCGCGACTCCGGCGGCGCCGGCGCCCTGCATCAGGACCTGGGCCCAGTTGAGCAGGAACGCGGCAAGCGGGTTCCAGCAGTGCGCCACCACTTTGTAGTAGCCGCCGGGCCGCGGATAACGCGAGCCGATCTCGGCGAACACGAGCGCCCCCGCGAGGCTGGCGGCTCCGCCGATCGCCCAGGCCGCGAGCGCGCGCCAGGCGCCGCCCGCCGACGCCGCGACCAGAGCGGGCGTCCTGAAGATCCCGATGCCGATCACCAGGCTCACCACGACCATCGCGGTGTCGGCGGCGGTCAGCCTAGGGTCGAGCCGCGCGGGCGATGGAGCCGGCGTCACGTCGAGGACGCCTGCCGCGTGACCGTGGTGGCTCGCGGCGCGGCCAGGCGCAGGCCGAGGCGGGCCAGACCGGGAAGGGCGCGCCCCCATCCCCAGGCCCCCGTGGTCAGCCCGAGGAAGGCGCCGAAGCCTTCAGGCGCGTCGCGCAGCGCCGCCACCACACGGCGGCGCAAGGCGGGATGCTCCGCCAGCCGGAGCACCAGACGGCTCAGCGCGACCTGCCTGCGGCGCAAAAGCGGCCAGACCCGCGCGTAGGCCGCCGCGCCGCCTGCCGCGTCGCCGCCGCGGGTGGCGTCCACCAGCGCCGCCGCCGACGCGAAGGCGAGCGACAGCCCTTCGCCGGTGATGGCGTCCAGGGATCCCGCCGCGTCCCCGACCAGGAGCACGCGCCCGCGCGCCGCTTCGCGCACCGAGGCCCCGAACGGTCCGCCGCCGCGCACCGCGCTCTCGGGACGACCGGCGGCGGCGCCGAGGTGGGCCAGCAACGCGGGGAAGCGCTCCATGAAGACGTCGTAGTCGCCCGTGGCTCCCGACACCGCCGACCAGAGGAACGCGATGCCGACGCACTCGGGGCCGACGGGAGTGACGTAGGCCTCGACGCCGTCGGCCCAGTGCACCTCGACGAAATCGGACCAGGGCGCGAGGCGGAAATGCCGGCGCATGCCGAAGCGAGGACGCGCCGGAGCGCGGACCGCGAACCCGCAGGCGCCCCGCACCTGGCTGTGCCGGCCGTCGGCGCCCACCAGCCAGCGCGCCTCGATCGGGCCCGACGCGGTCTCGAGCAGGATGTGGTCGTCGCGCGTCACGACGGCGCCGGCGGCGCACCCGAGGCGCACCTCCGCCCCCAGCGCGCCGGCGCGGGACAGCATGGCGCGCGACAGCGCGGTGCGCCGGACCCCGAGCCCCGGTCCCTCCGCGAACCCGGCCTGCGCCACGAGGTCGCCGTCGACATAGCGCACGCCGCGAAACGGACGGCAGGCTTCGGGCGCGATGGTGACGCCCAGGCGAGCGAGCCAGGCGACGCCCGGCGGCATCAACCCTTCGCCGCAGGCTTGATCGAGCGGGCCGGGCCGGCGCTCGACGACGACGGCCCGGCGTCCGGCGCCCGCGGCGAGGATGGCGACCGCGAGACCCGCCGGGCCGGCTCCGACGATGGCGTAGTCGCAGCGGTCGTTCATCGCGGGCACGTGGCGCGAGTCTACCAGAGGGCGCGGACGTGGCGGGCGCGCGGGCGCCAGGGGTCGCGCGCAGCTCGGACGTCTGCGGCGCTAGGGCGTGTGCGGCGCGGTCGGTGTCGCGGGCTGCTCGCGCACCAGGCGGGCGAGGCGCATGAGGGAGGAGCTGACCCGCAATCCAAGACGCTCGATGACGTCGAGGTTCATCTCGAAGCGGACCTTGCCGTCCTCGAGATAGAAATTGATGGCGCCGCCGCGCTGGCAGAAGCCGGCAGTGTCACCCACGGTCAGGACGGGCGCGCCGGGCGTGGAGGAGGCGAGGGTGCGGAGATCGACCGGCTCGCCGTGCGCCACCACCAGGAGGTGGAGCGGCTGTCCCACCGGCTCGGCGCGCGAGAAGCGCCGCAGCGTCACCGAGCGGCCGTGCACCGACTTGTCGCGCAGGGTCTCCTCGAGCGCCTCGGCCAGATCGGAGCGGCCGTAGATGCCGACGACGTAGGGCGATCGGTCGTCGGCGAACGCGGTGTCGGGCCAATCGACGTAGCGGGCGAAGTTGAATACGAACGCCGCCTTGACGCGCGCCTCGGTCGGCGGCGCCTCGGCGATCGGGGTCGTGGCGACGAGCGGCCCGTGACTCGCGAGCGTTCCCGCCGCGCCGGCGGCGGTCAACCCCGCGGCCATCAGGACGCCGGCCGTCGCCAGCCATCGACCCCCGCCTGGTGCTCCTCGCCTCGGCGCCATCGGTCCTGCTCAGAACCTGTGCCGGAGGATGAGGCGGAAATTCCGCCCGTCCTGCTCGATGGTGTCCTGGACGTGCTCGCCGGACCCGGGGTCGGCGTAGGTCAGGTCCGGGACGTTGTAGACGCTGCCCTGGATCTCCGTCTTCCCGTTCCGCAGCCGGCCGGTGACCGTCAGGTTCATCAGCAAGTGAGCGGCGGCGGTGTGGTCCTGCAGCGTGACGCGGTCGCCGACGTACAGCATCTCGATCCCGGTCGTGAGCCTGCCGGACCAGGCGGGGACGGCGAGCAGCAGCTTGCCGAGGTTGCGGGGCGAGTTGGTGAGCGTCGTCCCGGTCGTCTCGTCGTGGCTCCATTGCGTGGCCCACGAGAACCGGGCGTGCAGGCCGCTCGCCAGCCGCCCTTCGATCTCCAGCTCGAGACCGCGGGCGCGCACCTCGCTCACGTTCTCGAAGACCAGCAGGCCGTCGGAGGGATCGAGGGTTTCGCTGATCAGGTCGTCGATCGTGTAGGTATACGCCGCCCCGGTGAGGAGCACGCGCTCGTTGAGGAAGTGCTCGAGGACGATCTCGGTGGTCCGGATGGTCTCCGGGGAGAGATCGGGGTTGCCCTTCTCCGACACGCCGTTGTCGTTGTAGTAGAGCTCGAAGTTGTTGGGCGCGCGGAAGGCGCGGCCGCCGAGGAGCTTGACGGCCGTGTGCGGGCCGGGCGCCCAGATGATCGCCAGACGCGGGTTCGTGGTGCCGCCGAATGTGTCGTACTGGTCGTGACGGACGCCCACGTTGACGGTCACCTGGCGGCCCCAGGCGATCTCGTCCTCGACGTACAGACCGAGCACGTCGGAGGTGCGCTCGTCGTCCAGATAGTCGGCCAGGTCGTAGTTGCGCTGATCCTGGCGGGTGTTGAGACGGTATTCGCTCCCGCCGATCAGCCGCTGGTGACCGCCGAACCGGTGCGCCGCCTGCACGTCGGCGGTCCACCACTCGCCGAGGGCGGTGTCGTTGTTGACGACGATGAACGGATTGCCCGGGGTGCCGTAGTCGAGGACGTAGTAGCCGTGATAGTCGTACCGGTTGTAGGCGAGCCGCGCCTCGAAGTCGACCGCGCCCGGCAGCGTGCGGGCCCAGCGGGCGCTGGCGTAGGTTTGCGCGTCCACCGTGCGCGTGCGGGTGTCGCCGAACACGGTGCTGAAGGCGCCGGTCGGGATTCCTTTCTCGCGGCTGCCGTGACTGGCCTCGAAGCTCCAGTCGCCCGCGCTGCCAGCCGCACGGAAGCGCGCGCCGCTCTCGTAGTCGGCGTCCTCGGCGACCCCGTCGTTGTTGGCCGGCGTGTCGAACTCCGGGTAGAACAGGTCCTGCCCGCCGCTGTCCCAGCCCGAGCCCGACACCAGGATCGATCCGTGATCGCCCCACACCCGTCCGTAGTCGACCGCCCCTTCGAACGTCGCCCAGGAGGCGACGCCGACCGCCCCGTTGAGCCCTGGCATCTCGCGGGCGGTCTTGGTGATGATGTTGACCACGCCGAAGAAGGCGCTGGTGCCATAGAGCGACGAGCTCGGCCCGCGCACCACCTCGACGCGCTCGATGAGGTCGACGTCGAGAGACAGCTCGGGCCCGACCTGCGCCGCGTCGTAGATGTTGTCGTTGATGCGATAACCGTCGATCAGCAGAAGGAGCCGCGAGTTGTAGTCTCCCGGCCGCGCGAAGCCGCGCACGCCGACGTACCTGTAGTTCCGATCGTAGGTCGTGAAGAAGCCGCGCACGCCGTTCAGGATGTCCGCCACGGAGCGGTACCCGAACTCGCGGATCTCCTCGGCGGTGATCACCGTCACCGCGGCGGGCGCGGCGAGCGTGGACTCGTCGTGCTTCGAGGCGGCGTAGACCACCCGCAGGTCCATGAGCTGCTCGAGGCTGAGGGTGGTGAGATCGTCGGGCGGCGCGGCGGGGCCGGTCGCGGCGGGGCCGGTCGGAGCCGGTCCGGTCGCGGCCAGCGCGAGCGGGGCGGAGAGGACGAGCAGCGCCGCGAAGACGGCGCGTGGACCGATCCGGGGGAGCCTTGTTTTCCGCGGATTCCGACCCGACGCTGCCATCCGCACTCCCCCAGCTGGAATATGTAGGTTCCCGGGGGGAACGGGTCAAGCGCCCGGCCCTGGATCGGGGGATGAATCAGCGGCCGAGCGCCACGTCCTCGCAGGGAATCCGGATGGCGAGCAGCAGGTAGCCGTTGAGCAGGGAGCCGGTGAGGGCGGTGATCCAGGCTCCGGTCGCCAGCGGCAGCGCGGCGACCTCGATGGCGACGGCCAGATAGTTCGGGTGCCGCAGGAAGCGGAACGGGCCGCCGGTCACCAGCGGCCGTCCGGGGGGGACGAGGACCCGGGTCGTCCAGCGGCCGCCGAGGGTCGCGATCGTCCACCAGCGCAGCGCGACGGCCGCGGCGACGGCGACGGCGCCCGCGGCGAAGCGGATCGGCTGGAACGCGTGCGACGCGGCGATCGGCTCGACGACGCAGCCGAGGAGCCACGCCGCGTGCAGGGCCACCATGTACGGGTAGTGGGCGCGGCCGTGCTCGACGGCGCCGGCCGCGAGCAGCGCGCGGTCGTGGCGGCGGGCCACGACGAGCTCCGCCAGCCGTTCGATGACGACGAGGCCGGCGAGCGCGAGATTCGCGGCGCTCACCACCGCAGCAGGACCAGCTCCGAGCAGAATCCAGGTCCCATCGCCGTCATCAGGCCGAAGCTGCCGGGCGGGGGCGCTTCGCCGGCGAGCGTCTCCTGCAGCACCAGCAGGACGCTGGCGCTGCTCAGGTTGCCGACCTCCTTCAGGCTGCGCCAGGCGAGATCGAGCGCGCCGGGCTTCATCGGCAGCGCCTCCTGCATCGCCTGGAGGACTTTGGGACCACCCGGGTGCGCCACCCAGACGGCGATGTCGTCGTACCCCAGGCCCTGCGCCGCGAGGAAGGCGTCGATGTCGCGGCGCAGGTAGCGGCGCACCATCTCCGGAACCTCGGCGCTGAGGACCACGCGGAAGCCGCTGGCGCCGACGCGCCACCCCATGACGTCCTCGGTGCCGGGGTAGAAGGTGCTGCGGGTGGCGACGATCGCCGTGCCCCTGGCGCCGCGCTCCGCGCCGGTGAGCACCACGGCCGCGGCGCCGTCCCCGAACAGCCCCGTGGCGATCAGGTTGGCGATCGACAGGTCGTCGCGCTGCAGCGTGAGCGTGCACAGCTCGACCGACAGCAGCAGGGCGACCTCGCGCGGGTGACCCTGGAGATAGTCGGCGGCGCGCGCCACTCCGGCGGCGCCCGCGACGCATCCCAGCCCGAAAATCGGCACCCGCTTGATGTCGGGCCGGAACCCGAGACGGTTGACGAGCAGGGCGTCGAGGCTGGGGG
>Ga0134121_10000046_pt1 | contig 133977 bp, 115 predicted proteins | sample KB301_FD_96463 | JGI IMG/M metagenome (GOLD analysis project Ga0134121, IMG submission 96463) | Terrestrial soil microbial communities without Nitrogen fertilizer from Kellogg Biological Station, Michigan, USA - KB3-0-1 | ecosystem: Environmental > Terrestrial > Soil > Unclassified ... | reverse complement strand
TCTCCAGTTTTTTTAAGATCATCTTTGTCCTTTATACCTGAAAAAAACTTGAACGATCAATTGAAAACACAAGCCTTATAAAAAAAGCCAACTGTCAGATCAAGTACTAACTATTACAGGTAAAAAGACGATGAATTCTGTTCCTTTCCCGATCTCACTCCGCACTTCAATTTTTCCGTTGTGCTTTTCAATGATGCCGTAACTGATTGAAAGTCCAAGCCCTGTTCCTTTTCCAACATCTTTCGTTGTAAAGAAAGGATCGAAAAGTTTTTTCTTTACTTCATCACTCATGCCCGAGCCCGTATCTCGAATTGAAATTTGTACTTGATTATTTTCAGAAGAAGTGGTGATAAAAATTTTTCCATTGCTTCCAATAGCATCAATGGCATTGGTGAGAAGATTCATGAACACCTGGTTTAATTGTCCGGTGTAGCCATTGATCTCAGGAAGATCACTGAGCACTTTGCTGACTTCGATATTTTTTTCATTCAGTTTATTCTGCAGCAGAAGCAATGTGGATTCAATGCCCTGATTGATGTTGGTTCTTTTCATTTCATTTTCATCAGTCCGTGAGAAATTGCGAAGCCCTTTCACAATTTCTGCAGTTCGTTTTGAACCTTCTTCAATTCCCTTAATGAGTGATTTGATTTCATTGATGGTGTAGCTGAGATCAATTTGATTCCTGAAATGTAAAATCTCTTCGAGCTTATGTGAGACATTTCCCTGTTCCAGCTCGGTATATTTCTCAAGTAAGACCATGATTTCTTCAATATCGCGCTTCAGCGGAGTGATGTTGGCTGAAACAAAATTGATGGGGTTGTTGATCTCATGCGCCAGCCCCGCAGTGAGTTGACCGAGCGAAGCCATCTTTTCTGATTGTACCAACAATGCCTGGGTACTCTGGAGATCGGAATATGATTGATCCAACTGTTTATTTTTTTCTGCGAGTTCTTTGTTTGCCTTTTTCTCACTCTGTTGCGAGAGGCGAATGATGAAGAACAGAAGAAAAATAAATCCGAGTGAGGTAGACAGCGCAATGTAATTTTCTACTGCCCGATCAGTGAGTTTGTAAGACGGAAAATTCAGCAATTGCAAAATGTAGAAGAGCAGAATCGCTGCTGATGCTATGAAGCACCAGATCATTCCATTCCCGCGATCTACCATCAGGAGCGCAATCATGGGCACCAGCGCCAATAATGGCAGTCCGGGCGATGCAATACCACCGGTATAAAAACAAAAAATACCGATTACCAGAATCAGGCAAACCGAATTGATATTTCCAATAAGGTATTTGTTAACCCCAAGACGAAACAGAATGAGTGCAAGCGTGAGTGTAGCGAGCAGGCAGGAGGCCATGATGATACCAAACTGAAAACGTGCTACAGAAAAAATAAGTAAGCTGACAGTACCATAAGCGATGCCTGTAAAATTAACAAGCACAGAAACACGACCGCGTCGCAAATGATCAGCTTGAGGGCGTGATTTACCAGGGATAAAAAAATCAACGATCTTCTCCATCATAATTTGAAGATAAAATAAGTTGGTAACGGAAGCATAAAGGGAGGTCTAATACAACAAACAAATTCAAGGTGAAAATTGCAGATTCTTTTCATGCCAATGAATTAATGATGTCTTGAATCCGAAATGTAGAGAACTAAACTGGAATTTCCTGCAACATGATTTTTCTTTACCAATATTTAGTGAAGAAACTCATCCCGCGAATCATAAATGACTATTTCAATTTTTCCTACCTTTCAACCAAAGAATCAAAAATGGAACTGATACGATTCAAATTTTTATTCACAATCATTGTTTTAATGGCCGGCTGCAAAGGAAAATCTCCTTCCGATAAAATTCCTTCTGCCGATTCCGTTACTTCATCGGCTGCTGCTCCTATTTATCCGGAGGAAACCGATTCAACAGCAACCGAAAATTCTTCCACCCAAACCAAAACACATTTTCCTTATGACATGAAGCATCCTGGTGAAAAATACAAGATGCCTAAAGAGCTAAAAGAAATTTCAGCGATTGACATTTACAAAAAATCAAAGCTGGTTTGTGTGGAAGATGAGGACGGCACTGTGTTCGTTTACGATGAGAAGAAAGCGGACGTAAAGCACCCGATCACCTTTGGAAAGAAAGGAGACTATGAAGGCATTGCGAATGTTCATGACACCATCTACGTATTGAGCAGCAACGGCAAGCTGCATCAGATCCTTTACTTCGATTCACCCGAACAGTACACGAAGGTGATCAGCACCCCGCTGGACAAAGACAATGATACCGAAGGATTGTGCTTCGATTCATTGAATCATCGCCTGCTCATTGCCTGCAAGAAAAAACCCGGCAGCGGGTTGAAAGGATCTAGGGCAGTGTACGCTTTTGATTTACGGACAATGACATTTAATTCTCAACCTGTCTTCGTCATCAAACTCGATGAGCTGAAAAGTTTTCTGCTTCAGTATGACAAAGAAAAATTGTTGAGTGAAGAAATCAGAAACCTCTTTGATCCGGAGAAAGGCGATCTCACCTTTCAGCCATCAGAGATTGCAATACATCCGGTCACTAATGACATCTATGTGATTTCTACAGTAGGAAAACTAATGGTGGTACTCGATCGTGATGGAAAAATAAAATTCATCGAGTCACTGGGTAGCGACATTTTTAAACAACCCGAAGGACTCTGCTTCAAGCGCGATGGCACGATGTTTATCTCGGATGAAGGAAAAAGTGGTCACGGAAACATTGTCGAATTTAAATACGAACCCAATGCGAAATAAACACTATGTAATCCTAATACTTGCTTTGTTGCTGTCTTTTTCAAAAGTCTTTTCACAAACAAGTGACAACATCAATTATGGTGACAGTACCATCACGATAGCTGCAAGCAATAAATATCACGCGCAGCTTTTTGGAAAAATAATATTGGGAACACATTATCGCAGGGTATGGTCGGCACCCATTACTGTAAAATATCTTGACATTGAACACATGAAGGGTGGATTGACGCCATTAAAAATGGGCGGAGGGCTTCAAACAAAATCATTACGTTTTCTCGGTGCAGACAGCAACCAATACGTAATTCGAACCATTGATAAAGATCCCTCAAAGACAGTATCTTCCATATTTCGAAACACCATTGTAACAGACCTGATACAAGACCAAATTTCAGCTTCGCATCCGTACTCCTTTCTGGTGATTCCCGCGCTTTCGAGGGCGGCAAATATTTATCACACCAATCCACAGGTACTGTATGTTCCTGATGATCCCAACCTGGGGAAATTCAGAAATGATTTTAAAAACCGGATGGTGTTGTTTGAAGAACGCACTCTTGATAATGCTAACGTTGAGGAAGGACTTACCGGATTTACAAAAGTGAAAGACACCTGGGATGTGTATGATGCCATTCACAAGAATGCAGACAATTATGTTGATGAAAAATTTTTACTCCGTTCGCGATTGTTCGACATGATGATTGGTGATTGGGACCGCCATGAAGATCAGTGGCTATGGGCGCAATTCAAACCTACTGACAGTACAAAAATGTTTCGCCCCATCCCACGCGATCGCGACCAGGCATTCTTCAATTTCGACGGGCTTCTCCCTACCATTGCCAGCTTAAATGTTGCAGCAACAAAAAAGATGCAGCGGTTTCGCCCCATGCCTCTGAATGTAAAATGGTTCAATTTCAATGCACGCTATATTGATCACAATCTGCTCACACAAATGACGCGCAGTGATTGGCGTGATATGGCTGACAGCTTGCTGCTGATTGTTTCTGATGAGGAAATTGAAGATGCATTCAAAGCTTTGCCGGATACAGTTTACAAATTGTCCGCACCGGAAATCATCAGGACGTTGAAATCGAGAAGGAACAATCTGCCGATCATTGCTGACAAGCAGTACTTTTTTCTTGCGCAGAACGTCACCATTGTAGGCACCCAGAAGCAGGATTATTTTGAGGTGAAGCGGAGCGCACCCAACATCACTGACATATCTGTGTATAAATACAAGAATGGCGTTAAAGGAAATCTTTTTTACCACCGGGCTTTTAACTCTGATGAAACAAAACAAATTCAGCTGTACGGTTTAAACTCGGATGACGTCTTTCATTTGGAAGGCAAATCATCAACAGGTCCTTTGATTAGAATTATTGGAGGCGAAGGAAACGATTCGATTGTTGATGAATCAAAAGTAGGTGGCTTTGGAAAAAAGACAAGAGTGTACGACACTAAGGAAGGAAATTTTTTGAGCCTTGGAAAGGAAGGTAAAAACAAAACTTCAAGGGACACCGTCTTCAATACATATTCAACAAAAACCTATGACTACAACCATAACCTGTTCTATCCTCTTTTCGGATACAATGCTGATGATGGAGTTTTTGTGGGAACAGGTTTGTCGCGAATGACTTTTGGATTCAAGAAAGGTCCATGCACGAAAGGGCAACCGTGTTACAACAGTGCGCCGTATGCATCAAATCAATCCATAGGTTTTGATGTAGCGACGAATACAGGAGCCTTCAACTTTTTTTACAAAGGCGATTTCACCGATGTAATTGGCCGATTGGATTTAAACATCCAGGCGAGAGTTCAGGCGCCCAACTTCCGGTATAACTTTTTTGGTTTCGGGGATACCACGCAACAGCTATTTAGAAGTAAAGACTACAGACTGCGTATCAATCAGGGTACTCTTTTCCCGGCTCTTGAGGCGGGGCATGTAAATAAAATCCGTTTTCTTTTCGGTCCCATTTTCACATGGGCAAAGGTTTCAAGTGATACCATTATTCAAAGTGATACCGTAGCATTTCACCAAATTTTTCCTGACTTGCAGCCATCCGATTTCATCCGGAAAAATTTTCTTGGTTTAAACACTCAGTTTACGCTTGATCCTTTTCAGCAAGACACCATGCCGCTGTTCCAGGTGCGCTTTCTTGTGAATGTGGGTTATCTGAAAGAAATGGAAAGCAGTGCTATTAGTTTTGGATACGCGCGCGGCTACGTTTCATTCTTTATCAATTTTTATTCTTCAAAGTTCAGAGTACCAATACTCACGCTTGCTACACGTTTTGGCGGTGGCACTAACATTGACTTCGATGAGAGTGGTAGCACCCATGCTTACGAATTTTACCAGGCCAATATCATCGGTGGAAGAACCGGTGAAAACGTGAGAGGATATTTGGGAGAGCGCTTTGCAGGAAGGTCTACATTCTACAACAACTTTGAAGTGCGGTTGCGATTGTTTCGCTTCAATGCGTACATTTTTCCCGCTGATTTCGGAATCATGGGCTTGGTAGATAACGGAATTGTTTGGGAAGACAATCAGCCCTCTGACACGTGGCACTCAGGATATGGAGGTGGCATTTGGCTGAGCCCATTTTCTCTTGCTGTAATTACAGCAACTTATTCTTTCTCTAATGAGGACTCGAAAGCGCCCAATGCGGCGCCCGGCTATCTGAATGTGAAATTGGGATGGTGGTTTTGAAAATTCAGGACACGACAATAATCAGGTTGCTTCGGCGGAAGAAGGAGCAGTCACATAAGCCATCATGTATCCGTTGATCTTTTCATAAAAAATTTTTAGTGTTTGCCGGGCTTCATTTTTTCGGATGCTTCCCGTTACAGTCCCCGAATCAGTAAATGAAAATGGTTCGACAAAAAGATGTTCCCTGAAATCGAGTTGCTTTCTTCCATGCAATTTGTACATCGCTTCTTTTGCGCACCAATAGACGTAAATGTGTTCAAGGTGATGATCGCCTGAAATATTTTGCAATTCTTCTTCGCGAAGAAACTTGTGCTGAATGTTTTTGATCTTCCGGTCAATTTTTTCAATGTCAATTCCAACTTCCAAATTTTCGCTGAGCAGCAGAGCGGAAAGCTCTGCAGAATGAGAGATAGAAATTTTTACAGGGAAATTGTGAATGACAGGTTTACCGCGCTCATCGCTTTCAAGGTGAATGAATGCGCGGGGGTTGTTCATCAGAATTCTGAGCAGAAGGCGGCTCGACAACCAATGCAGTTTCTTCATGGGATGTTTGATTGAATCAATCAACTGATTCTCGCGATCATCTAATTTCAGTTGAGAGCGAAACCATTCGGCCGATTCTTCAATCTTCCAGATTCCGAGTTTGGTTTTTTCTGCAACATCTCTATGAAGCGACAAGGGCATGCTGTAAAAATAGGGAAGGTGTTCGCAGAATCCTTCAGAAAAGTGTTCGGAAAATCCTGTGAGCACTTTCACTTTTCACTCTTATATCTTTGTTGTCAATGTCACTTACAGTCAATCAAATTGCAAAACTCACATTACACCAGGGATCCATTTACAGTTTGGAAAAAGGTGAAAATGAAAATTATTTTTTCTCCGGCGGCAGTGAAGGAATCGTTGCAAGATGGGATGTAGAAACTTTGGATAAACCCATCGCGGTTGCAAAGATTGACGGTCAGATTTTCGCAATGCTTTTTCTCCCTGAAAAAAATCATCTGCTCATCGGCACCATGTCAGGCGGTCTGCACGTGATTGACCTCAATAAGAAAAAGGAACTTCACTACATCACGTTTCATGAGCTTTCCATCTTCGACATTAAAGTGCATGAAGGAAAAGTTTTTGTTTGCTCGAAAGATGGAACGCTTTCCATCTGGAATGCTGAATCATATCAGCTTGAGAAGGTGATCACCGTCAGCGATCAGTCGCTGCGCATGATTGCTTTTCACCCGGAGAAAAATGAAGCAGCGATGGGCAGCAGCGATAACAAAATTTATCTTCTTGATATTGATCAATTGCAAATCATCTCTGTTCTTGAAGGCCCGGATAACTCGGTGTTCTCCGTTTGTTACAATGAAGTGGGAAGTGAATTGATTGCCGGTTCGCGTGATGCACAGCTTTACATTTATGACTTGAAACAGCAGCGTCTCAGGTTTCAACTTAAAGCTCATCTCTACACCATCAATCACCTCACACTGATTCTTGGAAATAAATTCGTCGCGTCAGCATCCAGAGACAAAACTATTCGCATCTGGGATGCAAAAAGTTTTGAATTGCAAAAATCACTCGATAAAGAAAAATATGATGGTCACGTTAATTCAGTGAATAAGTTGCTTTGGTTACATTCGCGCAACTTTTTAATCAGTGCGAGTGATGACCGTTCTATTATTGTTTGGAAAATTAAAAATGGAAATTAGAAATTGGAAATTGGAAATTTGTGCTGCCCCCATTTTCTAATTTCTAATTTCCATTTTCAAAAAAAAACCTAAATCTGAAATTAAAATGATTCTCTCAGACAAGAGCATTCTTGAAGAAATCGAAAAAGAAAACATCCTCATCGAACCATTTCAACTGGAGTTTCTCGGCTCTAACTCCTATGACGTTCATCTGGCAAAGCACATCGCCACATACAAAGACCGTATCCTGGATGCCCGTAAGCACAATCAAATTGATATGATGATTATTCCTGAAGAAGGAATGATCCTTTATCCCGACATGCTGTATCTCGGGGTGACGGAAGAGTATACTGAAACGCATGCGCATGTTCCTTTTCTCGAGGGAAAATCAAGCGTGGGAAGATTGGGCATTGACATTCATGCTACAGCAGGAAAAGGCGACGTTGGCTTCTGTAACACGTGGACGCTTGAAATTTCTGTGCGTCAACCGGTGCGCATTTATGCAGGCATGCCCATCGGTCAATTGATTTATTTTGTGGTGGAGGGAACAGTGAAAAATCCTTATAACAAACGGAAAAATGCGAAGTACAATCAGCGAAGTTTGAAACCTGTGGAGAGCATGATGTGGAAGAATAAGTGGTAGTTTGGGGTTTGAAATTTGGAGCTTGAGATTTGGGGTTTGAAATTTGAAATTGGGGATTTGGACCTGTACCTATTGAGTTGTTGTGATGTAGTTACTCACGTCTCACGAGTTCTCCCGATTTAATCGGGATTCACGATTGGGATTTGAAATTTGAAATTTGGGATTTGAAACTATATCAATTGAGTTGTTCTGACGTAGTTACTCACGTCTCACGTCTCACGTCTCACGTCTCTCGATTCACGATTTAGAGTTTAAGTTATGAAGTCTTTCATTCGTCTCCCGTCCTACATCTTCTGTCTTACTTCTCTTTTCATGACTGCCTGTGCGCCGCTCAAGCCATTGGAGTTTCGTTCGCTGAGTGATTTCAAAGTCGAGAAGCTCACTTCAACACCATCACTGTCGGTTAATCTGAATCTTCACAATCCAAATTCTTTCGGTGGAACCATGAAGGAATTTCATCTTGACTTTTTTCTGAGTGATGTCCCCATCGCAACAATTCAGCTTCAAAATATCCGCATGCCATCACAAAGTGATTTTACGCTACCCCTAAGTACCAATCCTTCTTATGAACAACTGATAAAACTTCTGCCATCGGGCATTAGCAGTTTTACTTCCGGAAAACAAATCCCGGTAAAACTCACCGGAAGTGTGACGGTGAAAAAATTCATCTTCAAAAAAAGATTGCCCTTTGAGTTTCACGACTCGATCAACACAAAGGATATCAGATTGAATTGAGGAACTCAGAGAATAATTTCGTGTCCAACAAATCCGCAGGATTTTTTTTGAGTCGCGCGGATTTGTTTCAGGTGTACTCATTGAAAGAAATCCTCCGGATTCTCAACACAGAAAATCTCAACCTTCAAAGTGAATCGCGAACATAATTGAGCGTGCACGTAACCCGTGCAACACGCGGGAATAAATCAGGTTAGGATCAGGTCTCAAAATATTTCTAAGCCCGTAAGAAACTTTTATTTCAGGAGAAATAACTACGAGCGGAAGATGGAACTCACATCCCATTCCGTATTCGAGCGCCACATCATTACGATACACTTTGATCAGGTTCTCTGCCAGGCGCGCCGATGCATTTGACTGCATGTCAATGCTCCATTTTAATCCGGCAAGCACATACATTCTGAAATCATGGTACGGCTTCGAGCGGTATTTTAAGTTGAAAGGAAATTCGAGATAGACCGATTCGATTCGTTTTACGGCCATGGTGTCGGCTGAACGGATCTTGAATTGAATGCTTCGGTCGGCAAAGGCCAGGTCGGGAATGAAACGCAACTCAAAAGATTTCGAAAGATGAAGCGAAGAGAGAATCCCTAAACTGAATCCGGGATCAGTTAAGGCATGCGCCTCCAGAATTTCATTTTGAGTCAGATATTGTGAGTCAAGTGTGATTTTGTAATTAGAAAAATTAAGTCCGAGTGAAATCCCGAAATGAAAATTACGCTGCTCAAAGCGCACATCATGCTCGTACACGTTGTACTGAGCGTGCGCACGCTGAAACAAAACCAGGAGCAAAGAAAATGCTATGGCTTTCTTGCAGTGTACAGTGAGCTGATACCAAAACTTAACGACTTGCATTGTAGTTGTTCAAATCCCATACGTTCAAGAATGTTCAAAAATTTTTGGCCTTCCGGAAAAACCTGCACGGAGCGATACAGGTACTGATATGCCTGCTTGTCACGCGTGATCCATTTTCCAAGTAAGGGACACACGGTTGTGAAATAAAATTGGTAGAGTTGCTTGAACGGAAAATGTTTTGGTTTCGAAAACTCCAGCACGACAAAGGTACCGCCGGGTTTTAATACGCGATAAATTTCCTGTATACCCTTTTCTAAATGCTCGAAATTGCGGACGCCGAATGCAACGGTGACGGCCTCGAAGTTATTGCCTTCGAAGGGAAGATTCTCCGAGTCGGCATTCTGCAAAGTGATTTTATTACTGAGGTTTTTCTCTGCAATTTTCTTTCTTCCGATTTCAAGCATTTCATCAGAAATATCAATACCGATAATTTTTTCTGCCTGAAGGTTTGAAAGCAGCAGTGCGACATCAGCAGTGCCCGTTGCAACATCGAGAATTGTTTTGGGCTGAAGCAGACGAAGAGACTTCACTATTTTTTTTCTCCATGAAACATCTATGCCGAATGAGAGCAAGTGGTTCATCAGGTCATATCGAAAAGCAATCCTGTCGAACATCTGTTCAACTTGCTTCTTCTTCGAAAGAGAAGAAGCAACATACGGGACAACCTGCTCTTTCATTTCAAATGCAAAGGTAAGCATTGAAGTGCGGAGCGGAAGTTTCGTTTCTTCGCGAGCGCGGGTGACCCTGCCGGAGTTGGAAAAACTCCGTTGGAGTTGGCGCGTCAACATTGAAGAAAAGAAATCCGCTTTCTAAAAATGATTATCAAATCTGCTGAGTACAAGGTAAGCTGCGTAAAAGAAGAAGCCTGCCCGAAAGAAAATTTTCCGGAGTTTGCTTTCATCGGCAGATCCAACGTTGGAAAATCTTCGCTCATTAACATGTTAACCGATAAAAAAGATTTGGTGAAGATTTCCAATTCGCCGGGGAAAACCCGTACAATCAATTTCTTTCTCATCAACAATCAATTTCATTTTGTTGATCTTCCCGGCTATGGCTATGCAAAGGTTTCCCATGACCAGCGAAAGCAATTTGAGCAAATGATTTTCGATTACCTCGGCAAAAGAATGCAACTGCAGGTTGTGTTTGTGCTGATTGACTCGCGGCATCAGCCGCAACAACTTGACCTTGATTTCATCAATGATTTGGGTAAACGGCAAATTCCGTTCGTATTGGTTTTTACCAAAGCAGATAAGCATGGTATCGAAACGACAAACAAAAACATAGTGTTACTTCATGATAAAATGATGGTCACATGGGAAATGATACCTCAAACATTTATCACCTCGGCAATCGATAGAACAGGACGGGAAGAAATTCTTGATTTCATCGAAGAGATCATTTCAGCTTACAAAAAATAAATCCACAATGCATTCATAAATTTTTCTTCACAAACATTTTGCTTCTTCATTTCGAAAGGCTAAGTTTGGAATGAGAAAAATTTTCTTGCAATCAGCAAAAAGAGAGGGGTGCAGTTCCACACCCAGGTTTTGTTTCACGTGACAAAACCCAAATTGAAACAGGCAGCCAGAGTAAAAACTCCGCTGCCTGTTTTAGCTTCTGAAAACCGCAAGTCGCGATACGCTCCCGATTGATCGGGACGCGATTCGCGAAATCAGATCACCTTATTCGCACAACTCGAAGAAGCAAACGCGTCGGGCTTCGCTTTGAATGCAAACCCCATCGAGAGAATGTAGCCCATGGCTTCATGCAATGCTGTGTTCGATTGAAAGTTGGGATTGGTGTTGATGTCAGCATGTACTTCCATATCTACATCATAAGCATCGAACAGATCGCAAAGATGATAAGCGATCTCCACTGATTTGGAAACTTCGAGAAGCATGCGTTCCTTGATCGAAAATTTTTGAGAACTCTTATCATTGTGAATGAACATGAAGCCCCCGCGTTTCTCCCTGAGAAAAACAATTACCGTGGCATACTCTGTGATCTTACCATGCACTTGTGAATCAGTACCGATACACACTTTCAGCCTGTTGCCTTGTTTAGATTCATTGCGAATTACTTCTTCAACCGCTTGGTGGATGGAAGTCTGAATTCGGTCACCATTAAATTTTCTCCACTGCATATAAAAAAAAGTTTCTCAAAATTATTCTTTTCCAAATCAACGGAACTTTTCATTGTACACATGGAAAGAAAAGTTTATGGGGTATTGGGATATTGGGATATGAGGAAATTAGGATATTAGGTCTTCGCCACTTAGCATTCTTGATTCTTGATTATACACAAAACAATAAGTCCAAGTTTATTGGGGGTAGTAGGAAATTAGGTGTTCACTACTCAGCATTCTTGATTCTTGATTATGCACAAAGCAATATCCGGGTTTCCAATACTCCAATATCCCAATATCCAATTTCCCCATTATCCCATTTCCATTTGGCAATGAGGATGCTTTTAGTTTTCTTTGTGCGCTCAAATTTTTAACAATGAAGAAAGAAATTCATCCGAAGGACTACCGTTTTGTAGTGTTTAAGGATATGTCGAACGGCACGATGTTTCTCACCCGCTCTACTGCGGGAAGCAAAGAAACCATTACGTGGGAAGATGGCAAGGAATACCCTTTGCTCAAGCTTGAAATTTCCAACACGTCGCATCCATACTATACCGGCAAAATGCAATTTGTTGATTCCGCCGGACGGATTGACAAGTTCAATAAGAAATACGCCAAGAAAGGTGCAGAGGCAAAATCAACGGAGTAGGTTCCGCAATTTGATCAGCTATCCCGTATCATCCTGAGCGGAGTCAAGGGATGTTAACTCACAAGCGCATCGTGGTTCTGCTCCGCTAATCATGATAGCACCATCTATATGGCTGAGAAGAACTTCATTCTCTTCGACGACGATTACCGCGATCATTTACTTCCCTTTACGTTCACGAGACCGGTGTCAGAAATACGAATCGGCATTTTCACTATTCGCGAAAAATGGCAGCGTTCACTCAATGCAAAGCCGTCATATTTTACAGAAACTTATTTGAGGAAAAAATTTCCTGCTGATCTTAAAGAAACAAACTGGATGATCAACGGCTGCGTATTGCCTGATCCGCGGCTGGTGGCGCAGGTGAATGCATTGCAAACCGGTGAAGCAATTGCAGAAAATGACATGCTGATTGCTTGTTGCGCAGATGAGAAATTTTTGAAAGAGGAACCGCTTGATTTTCAAGCCATCATCCGATCCAGCAAGATCATCGCGCCTGTAAGCTCGCCGAGAACGGTGCGAAAACTCACAGATATTTTTTCGAAAAACAGCGAAGCCCTTCGTGATGATTATAAATTGGTAACCTACAAGCGCCGCTCTTCCACCATTTACGAATCGAACAAAGTGATAAATCGCAATGATGTTTTTATTGAAGACGGGGCAAAGGTTGAATTTGCCTATCTCAATGCTTCCAAGGGACCCATTTACATTGGAAAGAATGCTGAAGTAATGGAGGGTGCGATGATTCGCGGACCGTTTTCATTGGGTGAAAGCAGTGAAGTGAAGATGGGCGCAAAAATTTATTATCCGACTACTATTGGTCCGCATTGCAAAGTCGGAGGCGAAATAAATGGTTCCGTGATTTTCGGTTATTCGAATAAAGCGCATGATGGATATCTGGGCAACAGTGTGATTGGCGAATGGTGTAACCTAGGTGCTGATACCAATAACAGTAATTTGAAAAATGATTATGGCGAGGTAAAGCTTTGGGACTATGCAACAAAAAATTTTGAAGACACGGGGTTGCAGTTCTGCGGACTGATGATGGGTGATCATTCAAAATGCGGGATCAACACCATGTTTAATACAGGAACTGTGGTAGGAGTGTTTGCAAATATTTTCGGTGGAGAATTTCCCGGAAAATTTATTAAGTCATTTTCATGGGGCAGTCCGTCAAATGGTTTTGGAGAATACAAGATTGATAAAGCGATTGAAGTAGCAAAACGGGTAATGGAACGGAAAGGAGTGGACATGTCAGAGATTGACGAAGAGATTCTGAAGTACCTGGCTGAAAAGAGTCGGCAGTAGGCAATGAGCAGTAGGCAAAGGGTAGTTAGATGTGAGATGGAAGACTCAGGACCTAAAACCAAAGCCCGAAGACCTGCGATCAAAGACTCAAGGCACAGGACTCAAAACGCAATTCGCATGACACAGTAATTTTCGAATCGGTGAAATCAATTTTGAATCAGTGTAATCACAAAAAAATGAGAAAAAAGATCGTCGCAGGTAACTGGAAGATGAATAAGACAATCACTGAGAGCTCGAAGCTGGCAGAAGAAACATTACAACTTTTGACTAATGAAAAGATTGGCGATACTGTGGTTGTGTTTTGCCCGTCGTTTGTTTCTCTCGAAAAAGTTTCATCAATTATTAAGGGAAAGAAAAACATTTATACATCTGCGCAGAATTGTCATTCTGAGAAGTCAGGTGCTTACACAGGAGAAATTTCTGTTTCAATGATTAAGGATGCCGGCGCGAGCTATGTGATTATAGGGCACTCTGAGCGGAGAGAATATTTCGGAGAAACCAATGAAGAGCTTTCAATGAAAGTAGATGCTGCCCTGGCTGTTGGATTGGCTCCAATTTATTGCTGTGGTGAACAGCTTGATGTTCGCGAGAATGGAACATATACTCAGCTGGTGGAGCAACAAATCCGGCAGGGATTGTTTCATCTTTCAGCAGGTCAATTTCAAAATGTTGTAATCGCTTATGAACCGGTTTGGGCTATTGGTACCGGAAAAGTTGCAACCGACGAGCAAGCACAGGATATGCACGCATACATTCGCCACCTTATTGCCTTGAAATATGGTCACGGTGTTTCTGACGAAATCACAATCCTTTATGGCGGCAGTTGTAAACCGTCGAATGCCAAAGGCTTATTCTCTCAAAAAGATGTTGATGGCGGATTGATCGGGGGCGCTTCCTTGGTGGCTTCCGATTTTGTGGGAATTATCAGGGGTTTCTAAGATATCTCCCCTCAACTTCACTAAATGAATACATTGACGAGTGGCACAATTCAATTTCTGTTATCTAAGTGGGCAATGATAGCTGCGATGTGTAGCAACAAGGTGAAATTTTTTACACATAAGAGCATTAAAGCTGAAATGACAGGATGAAAGTATTTTTTCCTGGCTATCTATGTTTGAATTTGGTATAAATTAATCCAGTGTTCATCGGTGATTTCTCTTCCCGGAGATAATCTATTTTTTCAGAATGATTAAATTACTTTTATTTGCTAAAGACAAAGTTGAATCATTAATAAGTGGAGGCTCTTCGGGTTTTGCAATTGGCCGTTGTTTTGTTTTGTTGCCGGCATCGAAGGATTTTAATTTAGTATATTCATTGTGCGAAAACTATAAATTCTTTGCCCATTTATGCGACCAACACATCATCTATTATGAAAAAGCTCTTCATTCTTTTCCTTGGGATAATTTGCTTTTCTGCCAGTTTTGCAACCAAGGCTACAAACTTTACAGGAACCTATCGTAACGGGCAGGTCTTTTTTACATGGACTAATATTTCACCCGGCGGAGCTACGTATAAACTCTATCGGTCGTCCACAATAATCACGCAAGGCTCGCAGCTTTCTTCTTGTGAGTACCTGGGATTAACCAATCAAACTTCCGCACTCAATAGCAATTTGACCAACCATGACCTGGCGAATAGATATTACATTATACAAACCGGCGGATCGCCGTTAGCGTCAACTCAAGGTTTATTTGTGACCACCAGCGTTGCCAATGCCTCATACTATTATGCAGTCACTACGGTGGTTAACAGTGTTGAAGACACTGCCATCGCTGTGAACACCAACTCACTATCTGCCGCCATAGCAGAAACTGTTGCCACACCGCAACCGGTATTGCAGGAAATCCGAACCATTGAAAATGTTCCTGTGGAAATTTATGCTGATTTCATTTCGAGCAAAATCTCACTCAATGGACCCTTGAGAATGAAAGCCGGCTGGTTGGGTTATGATTTTGCCGTGTTTCGTAACAATGCCACTACTCCTCAGGCGCTGCACATTCGCTTTCACGCCGGCGGCGTGGATTTTCTTGATAAGATTACCAAAGTAAGTTCAACAGAAGTCAATTTAGGGGTTGAGGATAAGTTTCCGGATGATGAAGCCAGCGGTTGGACTGGCACGAATGAAGCGTACGATCCTTACAAGAAGTCAAACAATTCAGTTTGGTCAACAGGAACAAACTATTTTTATTCGACTGAGCGAATTTATAAAGAGATAAATTGGATGATAGCGAACTGTCCCGTTGACAGCAATCGTATATATGTTGATGGTACTTCGTTCGGAGCTACAGGGGCCTTTTTCTTCACTATGTTTCACCCTGAAAAAATTGCAGCAGCCAATCTTACATCGGGTATTTTCAATTTTGGTTTTCAAAATGATTATATCCCGGAATGCAGCATGAATCCCGGACAAAAAAATCGCAATGACGGAGATAAAAAATTCGGATATGTAAGCACCAATTTGCCGGAAGGAAGTGGCCTATCTACCTATAATTTGCTAAATGGCGGCTGGATGATTAATCACTACAACATGAAAAACTGGCCGGTCATCTACAGCGTGAATGGAAGATATGATACACTGCTGGGCTGGACTGAAAAAACCATTTGGTATGATTCAGTAGAGAACAATCATTTCGGCGGCTATTATTTTTATGATGAAAGAGATCATGCGGGCGATAACAAATCCTGGCTTAGCAGCAACTTCGATATGTACCGCTATAGAAAAAATCTTTCCTACCCTGCATTCTCCGGCTGCAGCGTCGACAATAATCCCGGTAATGGTAACGGAACAGACGGCGATCCTGTTGGAACGTGTAACGGTTATCTCGATTGGAGTTCAACTATCACTGATGATGCTTCAAACTGGATTGTGAAAATCTATACACGACCTTTGAATAAAGTCAATAATGTAGTAGTTGCTGCTCCTTCCTCGTGCACTGCAACCATAACTCTGCGGCGCCTTCAGCAGTTTAAGCCTGACTCAGGAGCAACATTACAATGGAGTGTGAAGCATTTGAATCAGCAGATTCAATCCGGCTCATTGACGTACTCCGGAGGATTGATCACTATTGCCGGCATTCAGATTTACAACGACACCATCACTTTTCAAATCTCGATTCCCAGTTCATTAAGCACTTATTACCTGGATGCCGACAGCGATAGCTACGGAAATCCGGCGGTTTCAATTCATGCATCATCGCAACCCGAAGGATACGTTTCTGATAACACAGATTGCAATGATTCCAATTCCTCAGTTCATACGCCTCCTTCGCCGACCTTTACTCCGTCAGGAACCATAACAGCCTGCAAGAATACCTCTGTGAAATTTACAGCAAGCAGTGGCAGCGGATATACCTATAAATGGTATCTCAACAATGTAATTATTTCCGGCGCTACAAAAAAAACATACACGTCATCGGGAAATGAAAGCGGTTCTTACAAAGTGCTGGAAACAAATTCCGGCGGTTGCTCTGCTTATTCGGCCGCTGCTACCATAACAAGGCTTCCTGCTCCAAAGGCTTCTATAGTAGTGACAGGTGATTTGAACATCTGTGGTATCGGCTCTGTATTGCTCAGTGAGAAGAACGCTATCGGTCCCGGCTATCAATGGAGCAAAAACAGCGTAGTCATTAGCGGAGCAACACAGGTAAGTTACACCGTTACTTCATCAGGCAACTATATTGTGACTGTAACCGATGCGAATGGCTGCACCAAAAAGTCCGGTCAGGTTACTGTAACTTCTTCCTGCCGTGATCAGCAAATAGTTTCGTCATTGCCACTATCCATTGGCGTAGCGTTTTCTCCTAATCCGGCAAAGGATTTTGTGCAGCTGCAAATTCATGTTGATGAGAATACAGAAGGTACACTGCATATTCAATTGATGAATCTTTTGGGTCAACCGGTTCTCTCTGCCAACACTTTTGTTAAGGGAAGTGATTTCGCTCAACAATTATCATTGAAGGGAATACAAGGCGGAATGTATTTCGTGAAGGTAGACCTGAATGGAAAATCCTTCGTGGGTCAGCTTGTGATTAGCGAACAATGAACGCTCCATAGTTTAGATTTCTTAAGCCTCTTCCAGCTCTGGTCAAATTTCTTTCCGGGAATTTTTTATGGAGGAACGAACTGCGGGGAACTTTGCCTGAGGCAGCAGGATTAAGACACCTGAGAAATAATGGCACACAATAGTTCTTTAAATGCAGGAGAAATCCTACATTGCCTCACTCATAGTAATTGAGAAAACATTGTTTCACCGTAAAATTTTTTCATGCTGAAATATTTTACACAACTTCTCTTCCTCACGACGTTTACATCCTTCTTTGCTCTCGCACAGGATACGACCTCGCATTCTTCCTTCGCAATTTCATTTTACGCTGATGCCTATTTTGCGTACTATACCGATTCTCTGGGACTTTATCAATATCAGAAATTTCCCTCCATTTCACCACGCAGCGAGCAATTCGGGCTGAATGTGGCCATGCTTAAGGCAAACTATACAAGCGACAGACTACGCAGTACGGTTGCGATTCATTATGGTGATGTTCCCCGCAGTACCTGGTCAAACACTTTTAATTTTATCCAGGAAGCAAATGCGGGAGTGCGCCTCTGTAAAAACTTCTGGCTCGATGCAGGATTCTTTCGAACCCATGTTGGTGCTGAAGGACTTTTTCCGAAAGAAAATATAACCAGCTCAGTAGGAGTGCCCACCTACTTTGAGCCCTATTATGAAGCGGGTTTAAAGCTCAGCTATACGCCATGTTCACAATTGTCACTCAATCTTTTTGCACTCAACGGCTACAATCTTTTCGAAGACAACAACAAAAAGAAATCACTTGGGCTGCTTGCAACATACACTATAAATGATCACCTGAGCGTAGGGTATGATAATTACATTGGCGATGAAACTCCCCAGGATGAGACTGTCAAGCATCTTCGTTTTTACAACAATGCGTTTTTGAATTTTGAGAAAAATAAGATCAAGATTGTAATGGGTGCTGATTTCTGCGTTCAGCAAAATTCAAGTATTGATAACCCTAAAGAATCCGCCTCTATGTACAGCAGTGTCTTTGCCATACGCTACATGGCTGCTTCCAAATTTAATGTTTACGCAAGAGCAGAAATTTATCAGGATCACAATGGAATATTATCAGGTATTGTTGCACTTGATGACAACCTTAACCCTGTCGGCCTGAAATTATGGGGAGCTACTCTCGGTGCGGAATATAAACCGACAGGAAATTCTTACATCCGGTTAGAAGGACGAGAGTTGATTGCCAGCGGTCAACAAAATATTTTTTATTGGGATGGCAAGTACACAAATCAACGCACGGAAGTGTTGCTGAACATTGGTGTTTGGTTTCCGTGATAAAATCTTTTTTACAGCAATAAGTTTTTCAAATTCTGCAGAGCAGGCCTTGAATTTTTTCAATAAAATACTCCGCCTGAAAGAACTTTATTTCCATTGCTGAGCCGAATATAATAAATGCCCCGGGGAAGATGTGTCGCATTTATGGTGATCAGCGAAACGCCGTCAACCGAAGTTTGTAAACCATGTGAAATGGTTTTATCAAGCATATCAATAAGGGTATATTCAATATTTTCAGAAGAATTATCCTTCAGATAAATTTTTATCGTTTGATTTTCATAATCGCCAAAAGTATTTAACAATTCAAAGTCTTTCCCTTCAAAACTAACAGGAACCACGCGGGAAAAATCAGCCGCACCGTCATTGTCCACCTGCCTCAGGCGGTAGTATGAAGTGGACACATCAAAGGGATGTTCATCAATGAATGAATAATTTAATACGCTTATAGAGTTTCCGGCTCCTTTTATTATCCCTGCTTGCTTAAAATAGTTTCCATCTTCACTTTTCTCGACAACAAAATAATCACTGTTCATTTCGGAAGAAGTGATCCATTTTACCTGCACTTTCTTATTCTTAATAGCGGTGGCTGAAAAATCGCTTAACTCAATAGGCAGGAATTCGACCTCACAGAGTATGGAAGTGTCGAGCGAAGGTGATTGTGTAGTCAACGCAAGATCACTCGCGTTCATTACAGCGGATACAGCCGGATTCCAGGTTTGCGTGATTAGTCCCGGTAGATATTCAACAAGATCACCCGGAGTCTTGCAGGGGATTATACCCACGCTATCAGTTTTCATCAGCAACGTTCCGGCAAATTGTCTTTTACCGGTGAATATATAAGCATCATCACTTGTCTGCAGTCCGCAACGCGAGCCCATGGTAACATTGCCATCCCATGTATAAGTATGTGACCAGCGCAAAGTAAAATCGTTATCTGTTTTCAGAAGCTGCGCGAGGGTTCCGATGCCTGAATATCCGCCCATGCCCGTAAAAAAGAATCCCTCGTCTGTTGTTTGAACTACGGAAGAAAAGCCGGTCTGAAACATTTCGAAAGGAACAGACTCATAGAAGCGGGCATCAATGATAGCTCCCGCGCTGCTGATCTTAAGTATGTACGGGTAGTTAAACTGATTGAGCAATCTGTCTTTATCCATGGAACCGCCAATAATAAAATCACCTGAATCACTTTCCATAATATCTAAACCCACGGAAAATCTGTTCATGCTATTATCATGCTCATACGATTTTGCCCACGCCACGTCACCGTCAACATCGGTGCGAATGACATACACATCCGCCGCATGAGAGCCTGCCGTAGTGCCCACCACCACATAGCCGCTGTCAGCAGTTTGCCGAATCACATAGGTCATGGGCTCACTCGTAGCCAAGTCGCGTACGGCCCCCTGGTATCGTTTCCCCCATTCAATATTTCCGGAAGCATCCGTTTTAATGAGCAGTACATAGGTATTGCCAACGATGCTCACAGGCACTGCATCATGAAATCCTGACACGATATATCCGCCATCAAAAGTTTGCTGTACACAAGAACCAAGTTCATCTTTCCCTGAATCATAAAGCTTGGACCATACAATTGTGCCTGTTGCATCGGTTTTTATCAGGACAACATTATTGCTGTCAGGCGGCCACGTTACATCTTTATTATCGCGCCCGGTAATAATGTATCCTCCGTCCGCCGTATGCTCGAACCAGGTGGCGATGGTGCGTGAATTAAGGTGACTGAAAATTTTTTCCCAAACCAAGTTGCCTTTATCATCTGTCTTGAAGAAATGAATATTGGTAGTGGCAATTGGTGTCATGGAGAGCCAATGCCAGTTATAATAGTAATCAGTTCCGCCACATACGGCATACGTGTTGCCGTTCACCTCGCGCACGGCATAGCCCATGTCTCCATTGTTGTAGGTCTTGAGAAAAGTAGAAGCTTGCGCATTTGCTTTATTGAAAAACCCGGCAACTGCAAACGCTATAATGGTTGGGAAGGTGAGGAGTGAGTGTTTCATGATATTTAGGCATATCAAATATACTATCCTGTTCCTCTCAACAAGTTGTCGTATTCAAGTCAATCCTTACCAGAGGGGGCGGCTGGTGAACTGCTTCACAAGTGGTAAAGCGTTAAAAAATTATTGCTCCTTTACAAGCTTTCCGACTTCACTAACCCCCGTTTTACCTGCCGAACTCTGTGAGTTGTTGATGACATGCACCATGTAAATTCCATTGGGCAGGGTGGTGGTGTTGAGTTGGGTTTTGTTGTTTGAAACAGTGGTTGGCAAAACTATTTTTCTTCCCGCCACATCATACACAGCAATGGAGGCAGTAGCATATGCTGATGATAAATTTATGGTGAGAATATTTTGAACGGGGTTGGGGAAGAGGGAGATAGAATTGTTTGACGAAGATGCGGTTCCTGTAGGGATGTCACTTGACAATTTCACAAGCCAGAAATCACTACCGCCGTGATTTCCTGAAACGTCGACATCATCGGAGAGGGAATATCCTGCGACAATAAATCCCCCATCAATAGTTTGCCGGATAGATGATGCACCATCTCCATTTGTTCCCCCTAAACATTTTTGCCATACTAAATTTCCATTTGTATCTAATTTTATAACCCATATATCACCATTACCATGATTTCCTGAGACATCACCATCATCTGACTCAGACCATCCTGCAACAAGAAATCCGTCGTCACTAGTTTGTTGAATGGAATATGCTTCTTCATAGTTACTTCCTCCCAAAGATTTTTGCCATTCTAAATTTCCACCACTATCTAATTTCACAATCCATTCATCGTGGAATCCATGGTTTCCTGAAACATCACTATCCGTTGAGGCCGAATATCCTGCAACAATAAATCCATTGTCAATAGTTTGTTGAACGGAATACGCCTTCTCTCCAGTACTGCCTCCCAGAGATTTTTGCCAAATCAAATTTCCAACAAAATTTAATTTCACGATCCAGTAATCATAAACACCATTATTTCCTGAAACATCACCACCGTTCGATCTTGAAGTTCCTACAACAATAAATCCGCTATCGCTAGTTTGTTGAATGGAATATGCTTCTTCATAATTACCTCCTCCTAAACATTTTTGCCACGCTAAATTTCCAACCGGATCTAATTTCACGATCCAATAATCAAAATCACCATGATTCCCTGAAACATCACCATCGTTGGACCTAACATATCCTGCAACAATATAACCACCATCGATACCTTGTTGAATGGAAGTCGCAACATCATTATAACTTCCTCCCAGGGATTTTTGCCACGCTACATTTACATCCGTATCTAATTTCACGATCCAGTAATCGTATGTGGCACCATAATTACCACCATGATTCCCTGAAACATCGCCGTCGTTGGACTCAGAGTAACCGGCAACAATAAAACCACCATCCATAGTTGGTTGAATGGAAGTCGCAACATCTATATCACTTCCTCCTAGACATTTTTGCCATACTAAATTTCCTGCCACATCCAATTTCACGATCCAGTAATCAGGTAAAGGATCTCCATAATTATCATATCCCACATGCCAACCAGAAACATCGCCGTCATTGGAATAGGTAACTCCTGCAGCAATATATCCACCATCGGAAGTTTGTTGAACTGAATTCGCCATCTCAGTAGTGATCCCACCAAAACATTTTTGCCATTCAATTGAAGGAACAATTTGCGCTTCAAGTGTATGCCAACCAATTGTTGTCAAGAAAAGAAATCTTAAGAAGAGTTTTTCCATCCAATTTATATTTCGCTCATCGAAGCTAAATCAATTTCCACATTCACATTCGAGAATTGAATTGATGCGCTTCACATTTCCTATTTCCCTTTTCTCCAAAAAATTCCTTTCCTTCACAAAATCATTTCTCACCTCCGAAGGAGTCCTTCGGACAAAACAACGCTCCATGCAACCACAATTCGACACAGGTATTACCGGCTTCATGCTCATCGCCACCGCCCTCGTGATGGTGATGACTCCCGGCCTCGCTTTCTTTTACGGAGGACTGGCGCACAAGCGCAACGTTCTCGGCATCATGATCCAGAGTTTCGTTTCGATGGGCGTCACCACCATCCTCTGGTTTCTTTGCGGCTACTCGCTCTGCTTCAGCGGAGGTGTGGACGGCATCATCGGCAACCTCGACAAAGCATTCATGCATGGTGTTACGCTCAACTCTGCCTTTGCTGACAATCCACGAATGCCGGAGTTCGTGTTCATGGCTTATCAAATGATGTTCGCCATCATCACCCCTGCACTCATCACCGGTGCCTTTATCAACCGCGTTACATTCAAAGCCTACCTCATATTTCTGGTGATGTGGCAACTGCTCGTGTACTACCCGTTCGTACACATGATCTGGGGACATGGACTGCTTGCTCATTGGGGCGTGCTTGATTTTGCAGGAGGAATCGTTGTGCATGCGAGCGCGGGATTCGCCGCTCTTGCTTCAGTGATTTATGTCGGCAGAAGAAGAAATGTCGAAAGCAAACCGAATAGCGTACCGCTGATTGCTCTGGGTACCGGCTTGCTTTGGTTCGGATGGTATGGATTCAATGCCGGAAGCGCTCTCGATGTGAACGCAATAACCGGCCTTGCATTTTTAAATACGGATACTGCCGCTTCCTTCGCCGCCGTAGTATGGATGATTCTTGATTGGATCATGGCCAAGAAGCCAAAGTTCGTGGGCTTGCTCACTGGTGCAGTGGCAGGACTTGCAACCATCACACCCGCAGCAGGCTTTGTTTCACTTCCTGATGCGGTGATCATTGGAATTGCGTCCTCCGTTATTTGTTACATGGCCGTCAATCTGAAAAATAAAATCGGATGGGATGATGCCCTCGACGTGTGGGGCGTTCATGGTGTAGGCGGAGTATTGGGAATTATCTTACTAGGAGTCTTTGCTTCTACCGCTGTAAACCCTGCCGGCGCTAACGGATTGATGTCCGGCGAGTCTTCTTTCTTCTTCAAGCAGTTGATTGTTGCTGTGGGCGCTGCAGTGTATGCATTTATCTTTACCTACATTATGCTGGCAATTATTAATGTTATTACTAAGGTTCGGGTTCCTGAGCATGTGGAGGATATGGGATTGGATGAAGGTATACATGGTGAAATTGCGTACGATGCAGGTGTACTGTGAGAAATGAATTATTGTGAAACTTTTTTTCGGATCGCGATACGCGTATCGCGATCCGATTTTTAAATCCGTGTAATCCCCCATGAAAAATGTAATCATCACCGGCGCCGCCGGAAATCTTGGAAGTGCTGTTGTAGAAAAATTATTGAGCAGTGGATACAAGGTAGTTGCGACAGTTGAGAATGATGATCAGTTGGGGCGACTTGCTCCTAATCAAAACTTAGAGATTCAACAGGTGAATTTGGGAGATGAAACAGAAGCAACAGCTTTCACTCAAAAGGTAATTTCAAAATACCAAAGAGTTGATGCCGCGTTGATGCTGGTTGGCGGATTTGCCATGGGAGATATTGCTGTCACTGCCGGAGAAGATTTAAAGAAGCAATACTCTTTGAATTTCGAAACAGCATACTTCATCGCCCGCCCGCTCTTCACACACATGATGGAAAATAATTTTGGAAGATTGATTTTTGTTGGAGCCCGCCCCGCACTCGATGCAACGTCGGGAAAGAATATGATCGCGTATGCACTTTCAAAATCGCTGCTCTTCAAACTTGTCGAATTTTTGAATGCAGCAGCAAAAGGGAAAAATGTGACGGCAACAGTGTTTGTTCCTTCCACCATTGATACGCCCCAGAATCGTAAATCAATGCCCGATAAAAACCCTGATGATTGGGTGAAGGCATCTCAAATTGCTGATTTGATGGAAATGATTTGCTCTGATACCGGCGCGCCCCTGCGTGAAACGGTATTGAAAGTTTATTCGAACTCCTGAGGTTTCCTTCCGTATAAAATAAAATTCCCATACGGAAAGAATCCTCCCGGATGTGGAAAATGGCTCTATAATTTTTTTCGGCATGAAATTCAAAGATGTAGTTTCAAACTGAAATTACTTCCGATACGTTTATTGAAAGCATCGCATCACACCATGAATAACGAAGAAGCATTGTTGACCATTCCTGAAAAGGCAACGAACCAAAAGCAAAGAGTTTTTTTCGAAGATCTCGGCCGCATTGATTACAAGTCCGCGTGGGACTACCAGGAGAAATTATTCAATGAAGTCATTCAGCAAAAACTCTCACACAGAAGTAAACCCCAAAGTGATTTTGTGCCGAAGCATCACCTTCTTTTCTGTGAGCACAATCCCGTGTACACTCTCGGCAAGAGCGGGTCTATGAAAAACCTTTTGATCAACCAGGATGTATTGAATGAAAAACAGATTTCATTTTTCAAAATCAATCGGGGTGGCGATATTACTTACCATGGTCCCGGTCAAATTGTTGGCTATCCCATTCTCGATCTTGATTATTTCTTTACTGACATCGGAAAGTACCTTCGACTTATTGAGGAGTCAGTGATACTTACTTTGAAAGATTACGGGATTGAAGCAGGACGTTCAGCAGGAGAAACCGGCGTGTGGCTCGAACCTCAATCACCCTCGCGTGCAAGAAAAATTTGCGCCATCGGGGTTAGATGCAGCAGGTGGGTAACCATGCACGGCTTCGCGTTCAACGTGAATACTGACCTCAGTTATTTCAACTTCATTGTCCCTTGCGGCATTGAGAACAAAGGTGTGACTTCGATGCAAAAAGAATTGAAGCAGGAATTGGATATGGAAGTAGTGAAGATGAAGCTTCGAAATCATTTTGCTGCCTTGTTCGATTGTGAACTCTTACTGCGGAACAGTGTTGAAATGAATTGAAACGAGAAAATCAATCATCATGATAAAAGATATCATTCTTGAGAAAGTCACTGACGTGGCTGTCGCCGTAATTCCTGAGCCGAATGAGCTCGGTGAGCCGGATTGGAGTGTTTATCTCCTGAACCTGAAGGCCGATGCAATTGATGGCGTGCTTATTAGTTCGAAAGGATATGGAAACATTGACGGAAGGGATGTGAAGACTTCCACCCTTCGCCAGTTCTGGGAAAAAGTTGCGGGAAAAAATTTTGTGAAAGTGGAATTGATCGAGAAAAAACTTTTTGGAATCACCAATGAATTCTGGGTAAGCTTCTGGCATCACGGAATTCTCTATGATAAGCGCTATGTCTTCGTCACCGAGAGTATAGTTGAAAATAATTTCACAACGGTGCCACTTATCAATAAGCGGGGAGTGATGATCAAATGATCTCGATTCGCGATTCGCGATATGCGTATCGCGGTTCGAGATGACGGAAGATGAAAGAAGATTCCAAGTACCAAATTTCATCCCGATCAATCGGGACAAATAATAGTCAAAAAAAACAATTTTCAAATTCCAAGCTCAGCTTTTGGAACTTTGAACTTTTTTTGTGATTTGGTATTTGGTGCTTGGAATCTAGTGCCAACCAATTCATTCCTACTTTTCCTGCGTGAAGAAGAATCAGCAAATCGAGAATCGGGATTCGGGAATCGCGGATCGCGATGAAGAAGATGAGCTCTTCGAACACTTTCGTTTCAGTGTAGATAAAGGCCAGGACCCCATTCGTATTGATAAATACCTTTTAGGCAAAATTGAAAGAATCAGCCGCAACAAAATTCAAACTGCTGCTGATGAGGAAATGATTTTGGTGAATGGCAAAGCGGTGAAATCAAACTACAAGGTGAAGCCGCTCGATGAGATTGTGATCATGTTGGCAGAGCCGAAGATCATCTTCGAAACACTCCCTGAAGATATTCCGCTCAACATAACGTATGAAGATGATGACATTCTGATCGTGAACAAACCCGCAGGTCTTGTAGTGCACCCCGGCGCAGGTAATTACACGGGCACGCTCGTGAATGGTCTTTTGTATCATTTCCAAAACCTTCCTCCATCTTCGGAATTTTCTTCTCAAAACCCAACCCACACCTCACGTTTCACGTCTCACGTCTCACCTCTCACGTCTCACGATATCCGTCCCGGGCTGGTACATCGCATTGATAAAAACACAAGCGGGCTGTTGGTAGTTGCGAAGAACGAACATGCATTGAATTTTCTTGCACGACAATTTTCTGATCACACCATTACACGCACTTACGTTGCACTCGTGTGGGGCGATTTCAAAAATGATGAGGGAACGATTGGAGGACACATCGGAAGAAGTGTGAGGAACAGGAAAGTGATGGATGTATTTCCGGAAGGCGAGCACGGCAAAGAAGCCACCACGCATTATAAAGTGATTGAGCGCTTCACTTACGTGACACTGGTTGAATGTAAATTGGAGACAGGGCGCACCCACCAGATACGCGCGCACATGCAGCACATCGGGCATCCGCTTTTCAATGATGAAACGTATGGCGGCAACCGCATTGTAAAAGGAACGGTTTACACGAAGTACAAGCAGTTTGTAGAAAATTGTTTTACGCTGCTGCCTCGTCAGGCGTTGCATGCAAAATCATTGGGCTTCATTCATCCTTCAACCGGGGAAGCAATGTTCTTCGATTCTGAGTTTCCCGCAGATATGGAGCAAGTGATTGAGAAATGGAAAGGATATGTGAAGCGCGATTCCTGAAATACTTTGCTTGTGTCTCTTCACCTTCCCGGAAAAAACATTTTTGATTTACATCATTTTCAATGGTTTAATAATGAGAAAAAAAGAAGAGGTACACTGATGCGAAACCCATGTGGAAAATGAGTGTAACCTGATTGAAGAATTAACGTAAACTTCACTCAGCAAAATCATACACATGTCAAGCTTTGAACGTTACGATCTTGTCCGCTGCAAAATCACCGGACAGAAGTTGATGATTAAAGATGTCATCAACAAAGGTTTCTCTGATGAGAAATACAACTGCAAGTATCACAACCGCTCTAACGGACTGTATGAGTATATCCATAAAACATCCGATGAGCTGGAGGCCTTTGAACACACTCCCGTAGGATTTAAGCAATAGCTTTATCGCGGTTCGAACAGCACTATCGTGAACCGCGATAAACAATTGACGGACGAAAATTCCATTCTTCTCCGCTATCGTCTTCCGCAGTAATCATCTTACTGTGCGTCGCTATCTTTCTCTCCTTTTTCAAGCTCGGTCAGTACGATTTACGTAACACGATTTACGACTCACGATCACGATTCACGATTCACGTAACGCGATTCACGATGAATATTCTCTTGTACTTTTGAGACCGCGATAATTTTCCTATTGTAAAACTGCAAACTGCAAACTGAAATGCACGAACCACCTATTCACTGGCGAGACCACGAAGACATCGCGCAGAAACTTTACGAGCGATTCGGTAATGATTTCAATGAAGGAAAAATTTATCGTCTAAGGTTCACTGATTTGATCGAATGGGTGCTGCAGATTCCCGGCTTTGCAGGCAAGCGTGAAGAGTCCAATGAGGCACATCTTGAGCAGATACAATCAGCGTGGGTGTATGAGTGGCGGGACAATCAGAAATAGTTGGCAGTAGGCAATTGGCAGTAGGCAAAGAAAACGATATACGATACACGTAACACGATTCACTATTAACGAAATAAAGTAGGCAGAAAGGCAATAGGCCACAGTAGGCAGTAAGCAATAGGCAGCAGGCAAAAAAATAGCTGCGCATTTAGCGGCCTTAGCACACAACGCAAGGCACGACTTAGAACGCAATTCGATGGGTAATCAAGAGCACTATTTCCAGCTTTTCAAATCAGCCACCGCTGTAGTGCTCGATGTGGATGGGGTACTTACAGATGGCTCATTAATTATTACTGAAAAAGGGGAACAGCTTCGTACTATGAATATTCGCGATGGATACGCGTTGAAGCAAGGCGTGCTCAATGGATTGGTGATTGCGATAATCAGTGGCAGTATTTCAGAGGGAGTGACTAAAAGACTTAATCGCTTAGGTGTTCGTGAAATACTTATGAAAGTTAAAGATAAAAGCAAGGCCTTGAAAAAGCTAGCCGGGAAAAGAAACCTTGATCTCTCAAAGACAATTTACATCGGCGATGATGTTCCTGATCTTGATGCGATGAAGCTATGCGGAGTTCCATGCTGCCCGGCAGATGCCATTCCTGAAATTCTTTCGATCGCAAAATACATTTCCCCTCTCGGTGGTGGCAAAGGCTGTGTGCGCGACATTCTTGAAAAAGTATTGAAGCTGCAGGGGAAGTGGGAGTAATGATTTCGGATTATGAATGACTAAAATATTTCTTAAAGGAATTCATGAGATCGTCCCGATCAATCGGGACTAACTTTCGGATTTACGATTCTGGATTTCGCATTGCAAACTGTAAACTGCAAACTGACTTGATCTCTTTCCTCCGCCTCATTCGCTGGTTAAACCTGCTGTACATCGCGCTTACGCAATACCTGGTTCAATACACGGTGGTCAAACCCATTCTTGCACAGGCGGGAATGAGCACCACGCTCGATGATCTTCATTTTTTTCTCCTTGTGCTTTCAACCATGTTTGTAGCAGCCGCCGGATATGTGATCAATGATTACTTCGATGTGAAGATGGATGAGGTAAATAAGCCGCAAAGAATTTTTATTGACAGAACCATTCATCACCGCACTGCCATTTTGCTGCACCAGTTCCTTACCGGCGCAGGTGTGTTGCTGGCCTTTTATGTCGCCTGGAAAGCCGGAAACCTGAAGCTCGGTTTCATTCATGTGATCGTTGCCGGATTTCTCTGGTTTTACTCAACAGGATATAAGAGAAGGGTGCTCATCGGAAATATCATTGTTGCATTTCTGTCCGGCCTGGTGATCCTTATTGTGGGATTGTATGAAAAACATTTGTTCGAACCGGCAAACATTGCAGTGGTTCATGCAGCATACTCCATCTTCATTATTTTGTTCTTCTACTTCATGTTTGCATTCCTTCTTTCATTCGCCCGCGAGCTTTCAAAAGACATGGAGGATATGGAAGGTGATCGCCTCTATGGCTGCCGCACGATTCCCATTGTGATTGGCGTGCAGCGAACAAAATGGATTGTATATGCTCTTCTCGTCAGTGTATTGAGTCTCATGAGCTACATTCAGGCGCTTCAGTTTAATGGAAGAGATTTTATTTCCGTCTATACCATTTTCACAACGCTCGAATTTCCGATGCTCATCACATTTTATCTTCTGTACCAGTCAAAAGGTTCAAAAGATTTTTCCTTGGTCAGTTCTATGATTAAGATTGTGATGTTCATGGGGATTCTTTCCATGCTGTATTTTTATTTTCTAACAAACAGACATTGAATTTTCGCTCACGATCGAAATGGAATATCTTTATCAAAACAGTTCTCTTATGAAATTCCTCGCCCTGGTAAGCATTTCACTTTGCATGGCTCAGTCCGGTATTGCGCAATCAAAATCTTCAAATCATCATTTAGGAATTGGAGCATACTACATTAACCCAAAAATCATCGCCATAGGATGTCAATCATCGCTCGATGAAAAAATACCTCTTGCTGCAGAGTTTTTTTGCAGTTACCAATTGCACAAGCGATGGAGTCTTGAAACAGGATTGGATATAAGAAAACAAGTGAAAATAACAACCCTTTCTTTTACCACTGACTATACAGATACTTCCACGTTTAATTACAAGAATTTGCAGATGAGTGTACCCCTAAGAGTAAATTTCAATTTAGTGTGTAAAGGAAAATTTAATTTGGGGTTAGTTACAGGATTGAAGGGCACCTTAAGCGTTAACAACTGGTATGTGAATTCTACTTCTCCGGGAGAATCTTATCACGCTACCTACAACGATCTTTCTATTGCGCTCACAGGTGGTTTTGAAGAATCAGTAAGGATTTGTCCAAGGATGAAATTTAATGCCCAGGAAATATTCAACAATTATTTTGGTTGCGGGAATACAAATAGTATAGACCTGAAATTGGGACTTGAATATTTTTTCCGATGAAGAAACTGAATGTCACCTTTCAGAAGAAAGTGAAATGGTTGAAAATGTTCGATACTAACAGCAATGCGCAATCTCTTTATTATTTTAATACTACTAATTTGTAGTTGCTCAAGTGTCAGACGGGATTATGCTACAAGTCAAATCTTGTGGAGACGGGAAAGAGGCACATATTGGGACACAACATATTATTCGGATGGAAAAATCAGAATGGTTGAGAAGGAAAGAATCATAAAACTATCCCATGTTTTGGATGCTGCTGGTTATTATAAAACCTGTAAAAGATATTTTTATCGAAGCGGACAAGTTCAATCGGATACAATTATCGAAAGCATGAGTTCCATCTGGGGATATGAAAATACTCATGTAAGCTTTAAGGAGTATGATTCCAATGGGAAATGTAAAAACAGAGGGCACTATGAGCGACACCATTCAATTTGGTAGGTTACATTGGGCCCGCTCAACCAATTCTACCAGCAGGTAATAAAGGAATATCTTTAATGAAATAAAATTATTCAATGAGACTTTTATTATCAGTGCTGTTTGCTACCTGTGCTTTTCAATTATGTTTTGCCCAATCAGAAGTTACCAAACATCAATTGGGAATCGGCGCTTTTTATTTTCTATCTGCAATGAGTGCACCTGCAGGTGAAGAGACAATGAATGAAGCAATTGTACCTTTTGGCGGAGAAATATTCTTCAGCTATCAAATTCACAAGCGATGGAGGCTGGAAGCGGGTTTTGATTTTAGATCCCGGAAGAATACTCCGCCGGGCTATTGTGGCAATATTGACGTGAATCATTTGGTATACAATTTTACTACACGGTATTTGGATTTACCGGTGAAAGCAGATTTTCATATTTTGGGAAAAAGGAAATTCAATTTTGATTTACTCTTCGGTCTAAAAGGAACATGGCGTTATTATGACACGTATCCGGACCTGCAGAGGCCTTATTCGGTTTACAGTTTCAATACGGCTTACACTTATGGTCTCAAAGAATCGTTCAGGATTTCGCCAAGGATAAAAATTAATTCGGAAGAGCTAATCAATCACTATTTTATTGGAAATCTCAAAGGGAGCCGGGGAGTAGATTTAAAATTGGGGTTAGAATATCTTTTTCCGAATAAATAAATTTTATGGCATAGAATCGCTATCGCAGCTTATTCAAATCTTTCAAAAGGATTTGAAATCCCTGAGAATGTTTGATACGAATAGTAATGCGCAATCTCCCGGTTATTCTAATACTGCTAATTTGTAGCTGCTCCAGTCTAAGAATGGATTATACAACCTCTGAATTTTTTTGGAGAAAGCGAAGATCCGTAAACCGGGATACCACTTATTATTCAAATGGAAAGATCAGGATGTTTGAAAAAGTAAAGTATATCTCGCCATTATATGTAATTGACGCTGCCGGTTATCGTAAGATTTCCAGACGTATCTTCTATGAAAATGGTAAGCTCGAATGTGATTCGATCGTGGAGAGTATTACTTCGGCGTGGTGCTGGGATAATTGTGATGTGGCTGTACGGGTTAGAAAGTATGGCACTGATGGGCAGTGCATAAGGAGAGTTCACTACGAACATCACAATCCGGCAAGGTTTTCAAATTAATTTTCAGAATCTGCATTGCTACCAACAAGTTGCAATAGAATTTTCTCTGCAACTGAATTTAAATTTTTTATCGCCAGCCCGGTATCCCACTTACTCTTGTCTCTTCGCTCCACAAAATTTGAAACCGTTCTCAATTCAAAAAACGGAACACTCGCCATCTTGCAGCAATAAAAAAACGCAGCACCTTCCATACTCTCCACATCAGCATCATACTTTGAAATAATTTGCTGAATACTTTTTTCATTTCCGTGAACTTTGTTCACTGAAATTCCGCGCGCCCTTGACAGTTTACTCAAAAAGTTTTCACGACCAACCTCCCCCGCGGACAGCCTCCCCAAAATCGGGACCGCGGTCTCACTTGCACTCTTATTTTTCATCACCCCGTTCTCAAATGGAAACTTATTCGCTTCGAGCAAACCAATTTCAAAAGCATCAAGAAAAATTTCTCCGTCCTCAACTCCGAAATCAGCGAAACATTCTTCTGCCACATTCACGGTTGTTCCGATTGGAAATTCTTTCCTGAAACTTCCGCAAATGCCGAGTTGAATAGCGAGGTCCCATTTTCCAGTTGACAAAATTTTTCCGAGATGAAAAGCTGTCTGCACTCCGCCAATTCCTGTCACGCAAATTTCAACAGCGTGGTCATGAAACTTTCCTTCCGCATCCATCTCCTGCAGAAAGTTTTCGAGCGGCTTTATTTCGTCCCATGTTGCAGCGACCAAGAGGAGATTCATTCGATAAACATCGGAGAAATAATTTGACTCAGCAAATGAGCAATGGCTAAATGCTTAAATTGCTGAATGGCTTTCGCAGCCATTTAACCATTCAACCATTCAACACATTTAGCCATTAACTTCGCGCACATGGTCTATCTCACCCGCAAAGAACATTTCAACGCCGCTCACCGCCTCTACAATCCAAAGTTGAGCGATGAGCAGAATGAAATTGTTTTTGGCAAATGCGCTAACAAAAACTTTCACGGACACAACTACAATTTGTATGTGACAGTGAAAGGTGAAGCCGATGCAGACACGGGCATCATCGTGAATCTGAAAGAACTCAGTAAGATCATAAACACAAATATCCTGGAGAAGCTCGATCACAAAAACCTAAATTTGGAAGTAGATTTCTTGAAAGGCATTATTCCGAGCACTGAAAATTTGGTGAAGGCAATCTGGGAAGAATTAAAGCCGCGCATCAGCGGCTGTGAGCTGCACAGCATTAAATTATTCGAGACCGAAAATAACTATGCAGAATATTTCGGAGAGTAGTTTAAACTTTTTCCCTTATCAATGAGTTACAGTAACTCACATTGAAAATAAAAAATAATGAGCACCAAAAAAACTCCCCTGTCAAAAAGCAAGCAACAAGCAAATGTGAAGCGATATTCACGGCTGGAGATATTCAACGAAGAAAATCTCAATGGCTTAGTGGAAAATTACCAGGGTATCATGGAGCAAGTAGGTGAAAACCCTCAACGCGAGGGATTACTGAAAACCCCCTTGCGTGCAGCGAAAGCGATGCACTTTTTTACCCAGGGATATCAAATGAATGCCGAAGAACTTTTACGGTCAGCGATGTTCAAAGAAGATTACAGTGAGATGGTGATCGTGAAAGACATTGAACTTTATTCGATTTGCGAACACCACCTGCTGCCGTTTTTTGGAAGAGCGCACATCGCCTACATTCCGAATGGGTACATCGTGGGTCTCAGCAAGATTGCAAGGGTAGTTGATGCATTTGCGCGCCGCCTGCAGGTACAGGAACGGCTGACGCATGAGATTCTCAATTGCATTCAGGACACCCTCAAACCGCTGGGTGTCGCAGTAGTTATTGAAGCAAAACACCTCTGCATGATGATGCGCGGCGTACAGAAGCAAAATTCCGTAGCAACCACATCTGCTTTTAAGGGGGAATTCGAAAATGACAGGACGCGCAGTGAGTTTATTCGCCTGATTGCGGCAAATCTCATTGAGTGACCTATCACGATTTACGATGCACGTAACACGATTCATGTAACACGATCCACGTTTCACGACTCACGACTCACAGTGATTCACCATTCACCATTCACCAATGAAAGCATACATCTTCCCCGGCCAAGGCTCACAATTTCCCGGTATGGGAAAAGAACTGTATGACGCTAATGCTGAAGCGAGGGAATTGTTTGAACAAGCAAATCAAATTCTCAATTACCGTATTACTGATGTGATGTTCAGCGGAACGGATGAAGAGCTAAAACAAACTAAAGTCACCCAGCCCTCCATCTTTATTCTCTCCGTGATCAAAGCGAAAGTTGCGGGAGATTCTTTTCAGCCTGACATGGTTGCGGGACATTCGCTCGGAGAATTTTCCGCTCTTGTTGCGAACAAGACGTTATCATTCGAAGATGGATTGAAACTCGTTTACACACGCGCGCTTGCTATGCAGAAAGCGTGTGAGATCATACCATCCACCATGGCAGCGATATTGGGATTGGAAGATAAAGTGGTGGAAGAAATTTGCGCTTCCATTAATGATCCCGATGGATCGGGGCGGGTTATTGTTGTCCCGGCAAATTACAATTGTCCGGGTCAACTGGTGATCAGCGGAACGATTGACGGCGTGAACGAAGCGTGTGAAAAATTAAAGGCAGCAGGAGCAAAACGAGCAATCGTGTTGCAGGTGGGAGGGGCATTTCATTCGCCGCTGATGGAACCGGCAAGAAAAGAATTGGAAGATGCATTGATCGCTGCTACATTCTCCGCTCCGATTTGTGCGGTGTATCAAAACGTAACCGCATCAGCAGTTACTCACTCCAATGAAATCAGAAAGAATCTCATAGCACAATTGACCGCGCCGGTACGATGGTCACAGTCAGTACAAGCCATGATCACGGATGGTGCAAAAGAGTTCATTGAGGCGGGACCGGGAAACGTACTTCAGGGTATGGTGAAGAAGATTAACCGCGAAATGTTAACTTCGGGTTTGTAAACCCTGAACACGATTCCCGATTCTTATAACTCAATTCACAATTCGCGAGTCGCGTAACGCGGTTCACGATTCACGATTCACCATTCACGATTCACGCCCAATGAGAAGAGCATACTTATTCCCCGGTCAGGGCTTTCAATACATCGGTATGGGGAAGAAACTCTATGATGAATCTTCTTTAGCGCGGGAATATTTTGAGCGTGCGAATGAATTGCTGGGGTACCGCATTACGGATTTTATGTTTCGCGGGCCCATTGAAAAATTATTTGAAACAAGAGTCACCCAAAATGCGATTTTTCTTGTCTCCCTGATCAGTGCATTAAAAGAAGGAGATGACTTTAATCCTTCAATGGTTGCCGGTCATTCCCTCGGAGAAACAACAGCGCTGGTTGCTAATGGTGTATTAAGTTTTGAAGACGGTTTGCTATTGATGGATGAGCGAGCGATTGAAATGGAAAAAGCATTTCGCGCTGTGCCGGCAATGATGGTTGCAGTGCTTGGTTTAGAAGATGAAATTATCGAGCGGATATGCGAAGAAGTAGGAGAACTGGTGGTGCCTGCCAATTACAATTGTCCGGGCCAATTAGTGATTGCAGGCAGAGATCGTGAAGTAGAAAAGGCGATTTTGCTCCTGGCCAAGGCTGGAGCGAGAAGAATTGTGGAGTTGCACGTAGGCGGTGCAGTCCATTCTCCGCTGATGAAGCCGGTGGCGAATTATCTTGAGCGAAAACTTGCTTCTATAACATTCAACGAGCCGCGATGTCCTATCTATCCAAACGTGACCGGTGTTGCCACTACTGATCTGAATGAGATCCGCCATTGCCTGACCATGCAGCAAGTACAGGCATTGCGCTGGACTACCACCATTCAAAACATGATGCTCGATGGCGCTAGTGACTTTGTTGACTGCGGTCCGCCTCACGTTATCAGCGGCATGGTGCGCAGAATCAGCAAGAAAGTTCATATCAACAGCGCAGTGATGTGAGAGATATTTTGATTCTTAAAACTTAATTTCAGAGAAATTTTTTATGGAGCAGAAATTACGTACGCCTGCGCAAACAGAAACGATCATGACACAGGTGGTGCAACCCAATGATACCAATCCGGTCGGAAGTTTGCATGGAGGCACATTATTGTATTGGATGGATGAATGTTCAGCCATTGCCGCAACCAAGCACAGCCGTGCCGTGGTGGTAACGGTTTCTGTTGATGGTGTTTCATTCAGCAAAGCGATTGAGATTGGAAGCTTTGTCACCATCAAGGCAAAAGTGACCAGAACCTTTCGGACTTCGATGGAAGTGTTTATTGAAGTGTGGGCAGAAAACATTCCCAAGAACACGAGGATGAAAAGCAATGAAGCGTACTACACGTTTGTAGCGCTTAGCGAAATTGGTCACCCAATACCAGTACCTGAAATTCATCCGGAGACTGAAGAGGAAAAACGTTTGTACGATGGCGCCATTCGCAGAAGACAAGTGCGGTTGATTTTATCAGGAAAAATGAAAGTAGAAGATGCGGCAGAGTTGAAAGCGCTATTCATGTAGCTCGAAATTTATTTCGTTTTTAAACTCCGCGAAATAAATTTCGCGCTACAAAAACCGCAGCACAAAATTCTGTTTCAACAATTCGGTCCTGAAAAAAATAATCCCCACGTAAAACAGATCAAGTGTGAGCGTCACTTGAGGTTGAGAAGTGATTTCATTCCAAGCCCCCTTCATTTCCGGCGACCAGTGAATATCTCCGATAATCAGGATTGTTTTTTCGTGAGTAAAGGGAAGCATTGAATTGAAGTAGGAGAGGGTTGCCTCTTTTCGGTGGTTTCCATCAAGGTACCCGAGATCAATGAGTGTAAGCTGGCTCAATGCTTCGGGCAACTTTTCCTCAAATGAACCTTGAAGCAGTTCGATATTTTTTCTTTCAAGGGATTGAAAATTTTTCATAGCGAGCGCTGCGAGTTGTGAATCACCCTCGACCGTAATCACTTTTGCTTCTTTGCTTATGGAAGAAAAATAGAGTGATGTCAATCCGAGTGAAGTTCCAACTTCAACGATTCTCCGGCAATCAAAATAATTTCCAATTCTGAAAAGCAATTGTGCAAGCTTTCGGGGAGTTGCAGAATTTTTCGCAATCGTTTTAATTTTTCTTTGTGAAGAAGTTGAAGCGTACGATCCGGCACCGAGATCAGTCACATCAATTAATTCATTCGATTGCAACAACTCATTTCTAAGCATCTCAATTTCTTCATAACAATAGAAAGTCCGCCGATCAAGCATCACATTTTGCATGAACCCGAAAACAAATGACGAGTGAATAGCATGAATGCTTCGTCCGCGAAGCAAATAGCTTAGAAACTCTTTCAACTTGAACCATTCATTCATTGCGATCAAACATAGGAAGAAGGAATGAAACGTGAGACGTGAGAGGTGAAAGGTGAGATATGAAAAGTGAGAGATAAGTTGTCAGAGATAAGTTGTAGAATTTCCTTGAGCTAATTCGATGAGTTCATGAATGAAGAGTGTTCTGATTACTTTTGTGAGAAATAAAAAACATGAAAATATTTCTGATGATTTCTGTTGTGATGATGATATCTTTTTCTTCCAATGCACAACGCACTGTTTCTGATTTTTTTCAAATGGAAAATCAAAATGTTCAGGCCTCCGGCTTGCGGAATGTAATTGATACGATTATGCCGGTGAGTTTCATTCCTTCCGGGCAGGGTGGACTTGGATGCTTTACCGGCATTTATTCTTCTGACTCAGGATACGTGTGTGGCAACAACGCGTATGGAGATTTGGAAAAAGCACAGTTCTACGCTCTTACCGCGCTTGGTTATTCAGGAACGGGTGCAATACAAAGCGTGCTTGTGAAGTTTGCATACAAAACTCAAAACGCTTATCCCGAAGATATAGTGGTAAAAATTTACAGCGTTGATACGTCCGGCTTCGCACCATTAACGCTGCTTGGAACTTCTGAATTTTTGAATCTTTCTTCCATCTCAACCAGCGGAGGGTACACTTCTTTTTTCTTCGATACTCCTGTGCAGGTGAGTGATTCATTTTTTGTGAGTGTGCAACTTCCAAGAAATGGAGGGGATACCCTGGTGATACTATCTACAGAGGATAATTGCGTAGGAACTACGGGATGGGCTTGGGAACAGTGGTATAACGGCACATGGCATTCAATATTTGCTTCGTGGATCCGCGACGTTGATCTTGCTGTTTTTCCGGTCATGGATCTCCCGTTCGGTAATGGCATTGTTCCGTTGGCTGAAGCTTCTCGGCTACACATCTATCCGAATCCTGCTACAAGTTTTGTGGCAGTTCAACTACCGGACGAAAATGCTTTCCCGGTTTCGATTCGCATACTTACTCCTGATGGCAAAATTGCTCGGCACTTTAATTCTTTTGAAAATGCGCCAGGCAATTCACTGCTGATTCCTCTCAATGGTTTAATGCCCTCATTGTATTTTTTGGAGATTGAAGAGAATGAATTGAAATGGAGAGCACCGTTGTGCATCATAAAATAATTACAATACCATGACGATAAGTTGAAATTTGAGGCATAATTACTGCAGTTTGTCAAAAATATTTTTTTTCTTCGCATCTGTTAAATTAACTTTCATCTCACAAAAAAACAATCCCATGAAACGTAACATTTTTACATTATTAATTCTCAGTGCTGCTTACTTAACAACGTCAGCACAAGCTCAGCAGAATAATATAAGCCAGAATCATCTGCTACCATCTCAATCGAATTTATCTCTGCAGCAAGCGAAAGGCGAATATCAAAATCGCTTCAAAACTTCAACAACACGCGAATCAGCCTTTTGGATCAGTTATGCATTGGATGCTGACAGCTTGTATGGATTTCTTGCATCGTTAGCCGGTAATTATCTTTTTCCTGATTCTACCGTATTGGTAAACTTTGATGATGGTGCAGGTAATACTTCTGAAGGAGCGCCGTGGGTTCATGAATTAGGAGATGTGGTGGACCCTCTTGCTTTTGTCTTCAGTTATATTGATGGGGTAAACTTTTCATCCAGCACTCCTTATTTTGTTGATAGTGCCGGTCTGTACATGGCTTATGAAAGAAATACGGATGCATCCGTTGTAGACACCGCAATTGTTTACATGTTCGAGGGAGGCGTCAACAGTACAAATCTTCCGACCTATTATTATCACGGAGGTAACATCCCTGCCGAATTTGGATATGATACAATCTGGGTTCCCTTCATCAATTACCTTCCTAATTCCAATAAGCCAAGCGCAACGGGATTGAAAACATTTAAGATTCCGCTGTATGAATCTGATTCCTCCTCTTTTTATTTTTTCAAAGCATTTTCAACAAACCATTTAGCTGTGCTTGCGGGACATAAGGTAGGAATGGCCGTCACTTTTAAGCCGGGCTACTCTTATAACGAGGATGACAATATCGTCAATACAGCCAATGTCATGTTCTTCGCTTCTTATGAAGAGAATGGACCAGGCACGTTCCCGACATATACTCCTAATGAATACAATGTGTCGAGTATAATTCCTACTTCGGTTCGTTATAACATTGACACATTTGGTTATAATGGTCTATTTATTCCGTGTTATGCATACACCGCTCCTTACTCCTTAGAACGACATCTTTTCATCTATAAGGTTACTGACGGGGTGAGCGGAATCAATGATCCATACAACACGCTCACTGATTTTTCCCTGACACCGAATCCTGCTAATGATTTGTCAAGAGTTGATTTCTTTTTGAACAATACTTCTCATGTTACTATCAGCATCTACGATGTTACAGGAAAGTTGTTAGCTGCGAAGGACGCCGGTCAGCTCAGCAAAGGACAGCATTCACAAATGCTTGATGTTTCAAAACTTAATGCGGGTGTTTATATGGTGTCTGTTGAGAGCAACCTGTCAAAGGCGACTCAAAAACTTATGGTGGGACAATAAGAAGAAACCAGGAATACAGTTAAAAAACAAAAAACCTCCCGGCAGTTTAAAGCTGCGGAGGTTTTTTGTTTTTATGAAATAGATCAGCGCGAATTGAATGGATTCTAATACGCATTGCTTTTTGAATAATAATGAAATATTTTTAGCACCAGCCTGACGAAGTTTTTTTGCCCGGCTCTTGAGTTTCAGCAATTACCCGTTGTCATTGTCCTGTTTTTTTTGCGCGTGCCTTAGAAGTAACCTAATCAGATTCCAATTTTCACTCCCCCCAAATCAGGTTAATGAAAAAACATTCCTTATCAGTTATCTTCTTATTAGTAACAATAAGTATATGCGCGCAAGCTCCATATAAAAATCTTGCACGCGGAAAAATAGCTATGCAAGAGTTATGGAGGATGAAAGCTGATCGCTTGCCGGCATTGAATAGCACAGCGCGTAATGTCTATGAAATGTACGTGGATTATAGTGTAAGCGCTTCTGATGATATTGGTTATTATAGCCCTTTCAATTCAAATTATGATGGTAGTGACACAGCGCTGAATTACTCAGCAGTGGTGATTAATAATCTGATAGGATATACGGATGCAAGTAACCCCCATAACACGTTTATTGACTGGTTCTCACTTGGGCTAACTGATTCCTTTCCCGGCAACGTTACCATCACTATCGATACTGTGTATTTTTTTCTGATTCATGAGAACATTTCAGGGCATCTTGATTCATTTGTAATGAACCTGGTAAAAACACATAGCGGGATACCAAATACCAACTCTTCTGCTGTTTTAAAATCAATCAGGGACTCTGTTGATTTCGGATATTCAGTTCTCCCGGGTGACTCGTGGATAAATGGTGAGCGTGTTCTTCTTGCTTATGAATTTGCCTACACCTTAACTCCAGGTCAAAAGGTGGCTTTTGCTTTTTACTATTATAACAAAGACAAGAAGGATACCTGCGCTATAATTGGCGGTTGTGTTGACACAAATATGGATTCTATAGCTGATGTCGCAAGCCCCTTCAATACTTCCTACATGCAATTGCCTCCCTCCATCACTTCACCTACCCCCAATCAGAATATTATCTATGTTGATGCTCAGGAAAATAATTTGGGTGCTTTTAATCAGCAAAACTGGCTGTACTTCTTCAAGGTCACGATCAACACCGAAGTTGGAATTGCTGACAACTTCGACAATCTAAAAGTCACCGGTATTTCTCCCAACCCAGCATCGGATCGTACCACAGTTCTGTATGGTCTGAATAAGCCGGCTCCGGTCACCATCAATCTGTATGACCTCAGTGGTAAAATAATTGATCAATTATATAACGGTAACGATGGTGCCGGTTCTTACATGAGAAACATTGATGTAAGTAATGTGAGTAGCGGAACGTACCTGGTTTCAGTACAAGCCGGCAAGGGGACACCTGTTATTTCTAAATTGGTAAAAGGTCAATAATAATTTGGTTTGTTGCACCCCGGAAAGTGCCATGCTAAAAATCTCCGTACCAAGTTGAAGCTGCGGAGGTTTATTGTTACGGGACAGATGGAGAAGTCGTGCTGGATTTAAAAACGTGTGAAGTTTAGTCACGCAGTACGTTAGACTTCTGCCATTAATTTGGTTTGCACCTTAACGCTCCATCCAAATGGATCAGTTCTGATCCCGGCTTTGATCTCTTCCATTTCATCTTTGAAGCTAATAGAGTATGGGCGCTTGCTTGCAGGCGGAAGCTCAATCGTAATCCCGCCATGATGAATGTGAGATATGGGAACGATGCTCGCTGCTGTGCCGGTTCCGAATGCATCTTGCAGTAACCTTTTTTTATGTGCATCAAAAACTTCATCCACTGAAATTTTTCTCTCTTCCACTTTCACCCCATAATATTTGAAGAATTGTATCGTGCTGTCGCGAGTGACTCCATCGAGGATAGTACCGTCGAGTTCCGGGGTGATCGCTACTCCATCAATTACGAAGAAGACATTCATTGTTCCAATTTCCTGAATGTACTTGTGCTCATTTCCATCGGTCCACAGAATTTGATCGAATCCTTTTTCAATTGCTTCTTTGAGGGGCAGCATAGATGCACCATAATTTCCGGCTGCTTTTGCGAAACCAACACCGCCGGGAAAAGCACGAACATATTGCTGCGTGGTGATCACCTTCACAGGTTTCGGATAATACAAACCCGAGGGCGATGTGATGATGATGAACTTGAAAAACTCAGTGGGACGAACACCGATGAAGCGATCCATTGCAAACATGAATGGCCGAATGTAAAGCGAGCAGCCTTTCTCCTGAGGAATCCAATCCTGGTCCAGCGAGATAAGTTCATGCAGCGCATCAAGCCAGAGCTCGAGCGGCACTTGCGGCATTGCCATCCGTTGTGCAGAAATGTTGAAGCGATTGTAATTCATCTCGGGTCTGAAGAGTATAGGATTTCCTTCCGGATCTTTAAACGCTTTCATCCCTTCGAAAATAATTTGTCCATAGTGCAGCGCTGATGATGCAGGACTGAACGGAAGATTTCCGTAAGGAATGATCCTGCAATCCGTCCACCTTCCCTTTCTGCATTCCGCAACAAACATGTGATCGCCAAAGAGCTTTCCGAATTGCAGGTTCTTAAAATCCACCGATTGCAGGCGCGACACTTCAGTACGCTCAATGAGAAAAGGATATTTCATGATGCAGTTGGTTTAGAATCGTGAACTATGGATGTATGGTAGATTGGTGTTAAAAGTAAATAAAGGTTTGATGGTTCTGCATGCTGACTATTGATATTTTTGCTGAAACGAAAAAAAACAAGGATGAGCGAAGAAATGAACCGCGAAATATTTGAACACCTTTTCGACACTGAGATTTTTACTGTGAAAGAAGATGGTGATAACGAAGTCCACTCCTTTTGTCTTGCTGAAAGGCCCGCAGGCAGAATCAAATTACTTGTGTTACTGAATGATGAGATGAATGAGAAAGCAAGTTCATCGGACATTGAACTGCTGAATAAGATTGCTGACTTTAAAGAGTATCATGTTACACGCGAAGAAGTTGCGGTGCTGAATCTTGCACATCAAACTGTTTCATTAAAGCAATTGATAAAAAGTTTTTCTTCCCCCAACATCCTTTGCTTTGGAATTTCCCCTGCTGAACTCGGGTTGCAGATTGATTCCCGAAACAATCAACTCATGCATTTCCGTGGAGTGAATTTTGTTTTCACGTCTTCACTTCAGCAAATTTCAAAGAATGAAAAATTGAAGAAGCAATTTTTTCTTGAAGCATTGAAGCCGATGTTGTCTTCATCCAATCAGGACCAAAAGTGAAATTAGTTTTCGCCACGCAGAACAAGCACAAGCAGGAAGAAGCGGAACATGTTCTCGTCAATTTCGCAGAAGTTATTTCACTCCATGACCTGAACTTTTTTGAAGAGCTTCCTGAAACCCACAATACACTTGAGGAAAATGCCGCTGAAAAGGCCGCGTATATTTTTGATTGCTTCCATACAAATTGTTTTGCTGAAGACACAGGGCTTGAGATTGAAGCATTGAACGGGGGCCCGGGAGTGTTTTCTGCCCGTTATGCAGGCGAGAGAAAAGATGCGAGCGACAACATCCGATTGGTTCTTGAAAAAATGATAGACGCAGAAAACCGCGCTGCAAAATTTCGCACGGTAATTTGTTTGATTCTTGAAGAGAGGAAATTTTTCTTTGAAGGAGTTATGAAAGGAAAAATCTCAGACAAAGCAAGCGGTGAGTTCGGTTTTGGCTACGACCCTATTTTCATTCCGGAAGGATTTGAACAAACTTTTGCCGAGATGAATTTTGCAGCAAAGAATAAAATCAGCCATCGCAAAAAAGCACTTGAAAAAATGAAAATGTTTTTAAAGGAAGAATTGAAGCGATGAAAAATTCCCATCTGGTTTCCGGCGCATTCAAACGGCACTGTATCAACGGCGAACCTTATGCGGTGCTTCACCACCGGAGCCGCCCCACTTCATACACTTTAGCTCGGACTTTCTGCTTATGTGTTGTTTTTTACCGAGGACATAAGAAAACGCGAACTGCATAGGGAATATGTAATGATCGAGGTCCTTTTTATCACCTCGTTGCTGACCCGGTGCAGTAATGTTAGCATAAACTCCATCAGGGTCAATCAAATTAGAACGCTTGGATAGAGTCCAGGCCAGATCTGCAGTCGCAGGATCATTGGAGAAGAATGCATTGAAATCACTTTGTGAAACATACTTCGTGCTCACGTCATCAATGTAGTCAGTAAATGTTTTGCGATCAGCGTACTCAATTCCGAAAGTAAATGTGCTCGTGAGATTGTAACGAATGCCCACGCCCATGGGAAAACAGGGTTGAAATAGATTGTATTCTTTCACTCCGCTTCCTGTAAATCCTTCTCCTTCTGTATGCAAGGGACGCAACTCTACTTCATTACCATTATCATCGATGGTTTTAGGATTGAAATGAAAGAGACCTGCACCAAGCAGGATGTATGGGCCCCATCGCTGCCTCAGATCCCCGGGTTGATATTTGATGAAATAGAATTCTGCCTGGGCAGAGACTTCCCAAAGCTTGCTGTGAAAATTCAAGTTGCGATACCAGCGAAACCACTCCGGTGCAAACACAGCTTTAGGTTGAATAAGTTTATCATCGCCGCCAATGCCTGTGTAACAGGCCTGAAATCTGAAAGCAAAACGTTGCGATGCCTGGTAATGATAACTCAACATTAGCACAGGTCTGATGAGTGATCGCTCAAGATCAAAGAAAAGGGGACGACCAATATAATTAGCACCACCGAGGTCACCGAAGAATAGAGTAGAGCCAACGCTTATGCTGAGGTCAGCTTTCGAAGGTCTCTGCGCCATGGCAGAAGAAAAAAATACTAACGCAGAAACCAGAAGTACTACAAAGTTCCTTTTCATTAGTGTGGTGGTTTGGTTCAAAAGTAAAAAAATCTATTCATGGCCAAGAAAAAAAAGCATCAATTTTTTTAACAAAGTATTTTTTTTGTTCAAAACAGAACATCAACAGTTCTTTTACTCCGAACAGTGTATTTTGTTTCGTATTAAATTTCTACTGGCGCCTTAATTAATTTTAATGAGCTGCCCTCCTGAACGTTTCAACTAATTCTGTGCCTTATGAAGGGAATGAATTTGTTTTCATAATACTTTCCCTGGCATCTCTTTTATTTTTCTGTGCGCCCTGCTCTGTATTTCATCGGTAAGGAGATTCACAATTTATTTCAGAATCAGATTCCAATATTTTTTGCCGCTCAATTCACACATGAATTGAAAATAAATTTCACTATCGGTATCAGGAATTTCGAACGCTCCACTTGCTTCCAATACTCTGAAACACTACATGGCCGGAACAATTTTCCCCAAAAGTGAGGAAAAAATTTTCCAGCGCATCACCGGGAAGATGATCAATTCGATCCTGGTTTTCCGGGCAATTCGTGCGTTAACTTTTCGGAAGGATATGCACCATTGAAATGGAAAGTACTTGAATCAAGAAAGAATAATTGATGCAGTATCATAAGTCGTGTTACGTACATCGTAAGTCGTGTTACGTACATCGTACATCGTAATTATTTCTTTCCGTGGTGTTATTATTTTTGTTAGCCAATGTAGTTACGGATAGGATTACTACTTCTTCAGCTTTCGAGTTAAAAAATTTGCCACCAAATAAAGACTACTTGAATTAATCCGGAAATCTTACATTTAACCGCAGTTTTTAATTAACCAACTATTGAGTTGGAATATCAGGTGATTTCCTAAATAGAAAGTTATGGATTTGCAACTGTGTTTCCAAGATATCCTGCGTTTTGATGAAGATCAAAAACAAAGTGTATCAGGACATGCATCATCACCAACCCAAACCCGTGATGAAAAAAATTCACCTCTGCTTCGTTTCCTGGCAGGTTCGAGGCAAGTAGCCTTTGCCAGAAGTAATGATATTCTCTTTGTCGAAATTCAGGATCACCTGCTGTTAGTCCACCTTGCGGCCAATGCGAAAGTTTTTGTGGTTACACGGCATCAGTCTCTCAAGGATTTCTGTTCAATTCTTCCTGCAAATTCATTCCTTCAGCTAAAACGGTTTTACTTAATAAACACCGGAAGAATTACCGGCGCTCATCCCGACGAACAGTGGTTTGAATTTGATTTCAAGTTTCGTATTTCATACAAGCATTACATTTCTCCGGTATTGCTTCAGCATCTTGCACAGTAATCTCTCACGTGATTAAGTCGCGTATTTATTTCTGCTTTTCACGAAATTTTTTCACGTACTCACGAACTCGCTCTTGACAAAGCGTATGATGATATGCATATTTGTGATGAGTCAATAGCTTTTGCTTTTCATTCTTCGTTAGAATTATAAATTGAGTTGTGGATTTTTAATTCTTCATCAATAATAGTACGCACACATGATTGGCAGCATTCGCTTAGAATTACGAAATGATTTGCCGCTCGCCTGCCTGGCTCATGATGCCATAGTTCAGCTACCCTCTTTATTTCTTAATGAAGGACTGTGTGTTCAGGATTTAATCACCATCATAGCGTTTCTGAAAAAAGAAACGTTGAAACTCTCGCTGAATATCGTGGTTGAAGTTTCAAAATTCTCCAAAGACTTTGATTTTGGAAAAGAAAGAAAAACCGAACCCGATGAAATGCAAGCGAATGATCTTCTTTCGAAGCGCGAAAAAGAAGTCTTGCGCCTCATGTTCGATGGACTAACGAATAAAGAAATTGCCGGTAAATTGTTCATCAGTTTTGAAACAGTAAAAAGCCATCGCAAGAATATCCTTCACAAAACCGGTTCAAAAAACACTGCAGCTCTGGCCAAGAGTTTGAACCTTTCACAGCTTGAGGACCTGACAAAATAAAATCCCCCTTTATCGGGATTGCAATACCCCTGCACAGGCAAATACCTTTGTCACGACTATTTATTTCCAATCACATCAATTCACTTTTATCCGCTATTTACAATGAATTATTCGCTCGCTTCAGAAGCTGAAACTGAATTTGCATTCGAGGGTGAAGACATTGACCTCGATGAGCTTTTCGGTGAATCATCTTTTACGCAATCGGACGATCCCGATGAGTTATTCAGCGAATCATACTACGCGGGATCAAATGATGATGAAATATTCGGAAGCGCCGAAGGCACCGTTGACGATCTTGACGATAATAATACTCTTTCACGCATCACCAGGGAAATTAACCGCGACGTGCGTGAAATGAATGAGAGCGAAACCGAAGCCTACATGCAGGATCGAATGGGAGAATTTTGGCCGGCACTGATTTCTGCGATTCCGTCAATTGTCTCTATGGCTCCTACTGCCATCAACGCCGTGAAGTCAATATTCGGTAAAGGATCTTCAGGAAGCACTAATCCCGCACCAGGTATACCTCAGTCAGCTCCTCCGCCTCAAGCAGCGAATCCACCCCAGATAACACCACCACCTCAGCCACCACCACTCACAGCAACTGCAGTTCCGGTGCCTCAGCCAACCGTGTCTCCTCGCCCGGTAACCCCTTCACCAGTGAGTAATAATGCGACAGCTACCGGCGGCACAGCCCCACAGTTATTATCCACATTGCTTGCCCTTATTCAGCAACCTGATATTTTACAAATGCTTACGAACATGATTTCAGGGTCGGGACAAACCGTCACCGGCAACAATGGGCAGCAGGTTAATGGCAACAATGTGCTCGGTGTAATCTCTTCATTGGCCGGAACACTCGCAGGTAATGCAGGGGCAGTCAATCGTGAATCCACATTTCCGGAATATGCTGTAAGCAGTGAAGGAACTTTTGTAATAGACCCGCACGAATCAATCGAAGAAGCCGAATTAATTCTTGATCTTTTAAAATAAAACGATCGTGAAATACAATTTGAATGAAGAGCAGGTAAATAGTTTTTTGAATGAGATAAGCAATCCCGCATTGCGGAATCTTTTCAGAATGATGCTGAACAATCAGCAGCAGGAAGACCGCGGCATCGCGCCGCGCCGCATCACGCTTAATAAAGCGGTAGAAGATGTGAAGCATCTTTTGGAGATCAATAAAGCGATGAAGATTGCCCTGAACGATTTGAAAATGGAAAATGAAAAGATGGTGGATCGCTACCGCACACTTACTAAAGCTTTGGGTGCCTGTGAATGCCTTGGTGAAAATGTAATTTGTCCTATATGTCACGGCAAGGGTGTACCCGGCAATTCCATGATTGATGAAAAGGCATTTAACAAATATGTGTATCCTCTTATTCAGAAGATTACCCAAACTGTCGAGACAGAGGAAATTGTGGAGGAGAAACCAATTCTTAAACCCAAATCCAATGGTGTCCATCACCATGGCAAAAACGGAATAAACAAATAATTTTTTCACTCAAAAACCAATGAACATGGAAAGCAGCACTTATCAACTTAACACAGAATGGGACGATGAATCCTATGCCCCCTATTACAACGATGAAAGTTACGGATACGATGACGAAGGATTTTTAGATGACATCGGTAATATTGTTAAAACCGGTGCCGGCATTGCCGGAAATCTTCTTACGGGAAATCCGCTTGGCGCTATTACAAGCGGCGCAAAAGCGGTAGGCAGTATTTTGGGAGTGAATACTTCCCCGGCTTCAACCTCCGGAATTCAAAGTCAATCAAGCCTGGCGGGACAATTAACCACAGCAGGCGGAAAACAAGTTCCAATCAAATTGCCCTCCACTGTTGCCACCAAGCAAGACGTTCAGGTTCTTCAGGGAGCGATACAGAAAATCAATGCTGAAATCAGCAAGGTGGCAAGCACCACCACGAACAATGGAGTAGCACTTACAAAGCTTACCAAAGAAGTTCAAACCGTTGATGCGCGACACACTTCTGCTTCCTTAAGACAAAACGACCTGATTAAGAAACTGGGCGTCGGTGTTGATAAACTTGGCAAAGATTTAAAGCAAGTGAAAAACAGTGAACAGATGAATATGATGTTCTCGTTGTTGCTGCAGCCAAAATTGAAAACAGTAACATTTGCAAATGGTGCGGATGGCAAACCTATTCCGGTTGTTGGAGATAACAGTACACAGTTTGCAGTGAAAGATTCAACATCTACCGATACCACAACGTTGTTGCTTTTGATGACCATGATGGGCGGCGGCGAAAACGGTGGCGGAGGAATGGGCGACATGATGAACAATCCATTGATGATGATTCTCCTGCTCAAGGGACTTGGTGGAAGTGGTAGCGGTGGGCTTTTTTAACTAACATTAAAACTCAATAACATGAACAACTGGTTTGGATTATTCAATTTCTTATTGGCGAAAAAGCAATTGAACGAGAATGGCATCACTGACACTCCGCCCGAAATGCTTTTCTCGCTTTTACCTGGAATGAAAATTCCACCCATTCACCAATTGATTGAAACGAGGGAGGTAGTTAAACGTCGCATCGAGGAAGATGTGAATGCGGGGCTAAATTCAAAGGTAAATCTGTTAAGTGCCGAGAATACATTGCTCGAGAGTGACAAGACAGGGCTAACAGCCGACAGAAGCGTATTACTAAAGGGCGCTCAGGATATTTTGGCTTTAGTTAACAATACCTCTGATGATTCCAGCGGTGCTTCTGTAAAAAAAGGGGTGACAGATCTGATCGCCAGCAATCCGGATTTCGCTAAATTACTTTCAGAAGAAGGGGAAGGAGATGAAGAAGAAGGTGATGGGAGTCCTCTTAATAATAAGTCAAACTATGGATCCGGCTCTCCTGGAACTAATCAGTGAGGACCTCGATCCTAATGAAGAGATTGAAGCTCTCATCAGGTTGGTAAAAAGGAATGAGTTTCCTCCGGGAATCCGGGTGGTTACACAGTTCGGTGAAATCATTAGTTGCCGGGTGCGAAGAGGCGATGTACGAACGGTGTATGATAATCCTGCAGTAGCGAGTTTTAAAGCGCCAAGGTTATTTTATCATGATACTGAGGAAGAAGAAAATGGGATAGACTCTTCACAATTTTTCAATGAAGAAGAAGCCGCCCTTGTTCCAACCGGCAATACACTTACCGGCAGAGGAGTAGTAGTCGGCATCATTGACTGGGGCTGCGATTTTGCACATGCCGATTTTGTGAACGCAGATGGCACCACTCGAATAATGACGTTGTGGGATCAGGGGGCAGATCGCAATGCCTTAAGTCCTGAGCCCTTTCGTTATGGGAAAGTTTACGACAGGCAGCACATCAACCTGGCGCTTCGCACTGCAACGCCATACGCAACACTCGGCTACCATCCGGGCACCACTGATCCGCAGGGCAGAGGGATGCATGGCACGCACGTAATGGGGATTGCAACAGCCAACGGCAGAACCGCTCACAAAGGCATGGCGCCCGAAGCGGAAATTATTTTTGTACATCTTGCAGGCAGCGAAACCGATGGCAGATTTAATCTCGGTGACTCCGTGCGAATTGTTGAAGCCATTGACTTTGTAAAACGAACAGCAGGGAACCGCCCATTGGTAATGAACCTGAGTGTCGGAAAGCATGGTGGTCCGCATGATGGACGAACATTGATTGAGATGGGCATTGATTCGTTCCTGGAAGAAAATTCCAACACGGTCCTCTGCCAGAGCACGGGCAATTATTTCAATTCCAAAACGCATTGCTCCGGATTAATTACACCGTCAGGCTCTGAAAAAATTACTTTTAGAACGGCGCGAGCGGATGTGGCAGAAAATGAAATTGAAATATGGTATTCAGGAAAAGATGAATTTGCAATCACACTGCAGCATGGAGAGTCCACTGAGACTTTTTCCTGCAATCTTGATGCGGTGACTGAAATTAAGAAGAATGGAACCCTGGTGGGGACAATGTATCACCGCAGCAAGGAGCCTAATAACGGCCTTAATAATGTTGACATTTTTCTTTATCCGGGCGCGCCTATTGGTGAATGGCATTTAAGAATAGAGGGCAAGAAAATCACTGATGGAAGATTCCATTCCTGGATTGAAAGGGTGAACCGTGGTCAATCGAACTTCCTCGATGCAAACATCATTCACACTTCCACTACCAATACCATTTGCAATTCCAATAATAGCATTGTAGTAGGTGCCTATAATCAAAGTGATCCAACATACAGCATTGCCCCTTTCAGCAGTAGCGGACCTACACTTGATGGAAGGTTGAAACCCCACATTCTTGCACCGGGCATAAATATCACTTCGGCCAAGTCAAGTGCGCCTGGTTTGCAGACAGCTACCAACCAGTTGATAGCGATGAGTGGTACCAGCATGGCATCGCCCTGCATCACCGGAGTAGTTGCACTCATTCTGCAAGGGATTAATCGTGTAGCATCCATTCACGACATCAGGAATATTCTTTTCAGGTGTTGCACGCAGGTGGAGCGAAATGCAAAAGATAAAGACAGAAGTGGTTATGGAATTCTTGATCTGTCGAAACTTAGCGACAGCATTGAATGGTTCAACCGCCAGCAACATCATGTAACTCCTGCGAAGCATCTGGAAAACGTTACTCGTGATTATGCGCCCTTCGAAAATGTTACATGGAGCAGTGAACATGATTTATATGAGTGCGGAAATGATTTCCGGGAAGATGAAGAAAGCGAAGAAAGTCAAGAGATGGTATTTCAATTATCGGGATGCTAATAGCTTCTCAGTCGTTTGCAGCCAGAAAGCGGGATGAAGATATTTTAAACTTAAAAAAATTTTCTATGGCACCATTAGTAGAGGATTTCGAAACTGAAACCATTCCGTCTACAGAGATTCAATGGCCCGGTTCTACAACAGAGCAACTGAATTTTATGAAGCGGGTGTATGATATTGGACTTGAACGCTCGCAGCTTGAAAGAACTTTTGTTGGAGACTTACCTCCAGGTCAATTAGCAACTATAGAAGGGGCAAAGAAAGCCCGTCATGATACAGCTAAAGCCTGTAAGGATTTATTGGATGCGGCAAGACGTGGTATACAAACTGCCGGAACTGCCGTGAACATAGGTGTGAAGAGCGCCTATCGCTCCGCCAGTTGGCAATTTCACAATTGGCCCTCCCGGTTTATACAATACTACAATGAAACTACCGAGCATAGATCAACTCTTCCCGGTGGTGAGCACGGTGAAAAAGCCGCGCAATATTTAGCAGCTTATATGGGCCGGCGATTTGCAATTCCCGGCTTTAGCTTGCATCAAAACGGATTAGCAATTGACTTTTCAAATGAGGAAGATGGAACTTCATTTTCGACCAGCACATCACCGGATAATATTCGCGCATGGAAGGGCTCCTGGTTTTGGCATTGGCTTGAAAATAATGCCGCATCATTTGGCTTTTTTCAAAACACTGGTATCAATGAACCGTGGCATTGGGAGTTCAGAGGCAGGTCTCTTTCTTCACGCCCAGACACTTCAGAGTATTATGGTGAAGAGTATGAAGAGGATGACAATGGAGGAGATGATACACCCGGCCTTATAAACACATTGGATACTCCTATAAGCACAGTAGACACTCCTATAAGTACATTGGATATTCCTCTAAGCACATTGGATACTCCTGTAAGCACATTGGATACTCCAGTAAGTACATTGAATACTCCTGTAAGCAGATCAGTTATGAGTATCGTTGTTGATCTTGTCAGACGCAAATGGATTCCACAGGTGGTAGGCGCTGCCATCATTAAGGGTGAGCGGAATGTGATACACCTGACTGATATGATCTTTAATTATCGCCACCCTGAAAGGATACGCTTAGGAAACGTCATCAGGTCTACAGAACCCAACTACCGGCGGCTTCGAACGGAGTGGATGGAAATTAAAACAAAAATTGTTGAACCGATATTCCAGGCTGAAAGCCTGATGGGAAGGTTTCAAGAGACATCCCCGAAGGAACAAAACGGGGAGGAACGCGTAGCTGAAAGAGGAGAACGTGATGATGCAAAGGGAAGAATGGAATGGTTCTTCGGTACAAGAATTTCCGCTAACCCAAATTCAGGATCAACACCCTCGGAATTTGCTATTGCCTCTGAGCAAGTGAGGCAGATGAAGCTTGCTGAGATGGAAACTTTTTTTGACATTGAAAGCAGTCCGGGAGGTTCGGGTACGAACAATTGGACTCCTCTTGGCCCTTCCGTAATTCAGAATGGACAGGCGTCAAATACTCCTCCTGTGAGCGGGCGAATCACATCTATTGCATCCAATTCAAATGGAGATAGAATTTATGTTGGTACTGCTAACGGGGGTATTTGGTATTCAGGCGACCGGGGCGCTAACTGGGAACCGTGGCTTGGTTTTAATCCTACGAGCAGGGCAGATTTCTCTTCAGGAAATGAAGCCGATTCTCTTTCTGTAGGTTCTGTGGCCGTAATTTTTGGAAGCTCTAAAAGAGAGGATGAAGTGTATGTTGGCACAGGGGAAGCCACATCAGGTTTTGCTTCTTATTTTGGAGTCGGGATCAAACATTATCTACGGGGTAACCTTACTCTTGAAGACACCAATCAAAGACTTCCAAGAAATCAATTAGCCGGGAAGGGAATTTATAAAATCGTTATAGATCCCTCCACGCCATCACGACCATTTGCTGCAACTACTATTGGTTTGTTTCGGAGAAATACTTCCGGTGTATGGGAAAAAATTGTTGGATCATTTGCCAACGCTAACCTGCCGGCGTCCGATTTTGTAATTGCAGGAACCGGAGCATCAAGGAAATATTATGTCGCTTTTGACAGTGACAAAGTATATGAGGGCGATAGTTCCCTCACAACGTGGACTGCATTGGCCTTGCCCACAGCATTGGCCGTCCCCCTAGGAAGAATTGCTTTAGCTGCTAGCAGCAGTAATGCTTCAGTTGTATATTCTTTAGATGATGGAGGAGAATTTTTTAAACTTGATGGTAGTACCTTCCGGCCTGTTACAGGAGTTCCTTCCATTTTTACCTCGGGTCAGGGATGGTATGATATAATTTTGGGAATAGATCCGGGTCATGATGACATAGTATATATCGGGGGCGATTTTGTAAGGACTTCCGGCACTTTTGATCTTAGTTTATACAAAGGAACTATCAGAGGTACTTCTCCTTCGTTTGCATTTTCGGGTTCTACGTTTGTTGGAAGAGGCATTCATCCCGATGGACATGCAATAGCTTTTTCAAAAGATAATGTTGGAAGCACCCAGGTTTGGATTGGATGCGATGGTGGTTTATTCTATTCAGATACTCCAACGGTAAACGGCAGCTTTAAACACAGGAACATTGGAATTAGCAGTGCTCAATCAACCTACATTGCCCAATGGATGCAAAGTGATGCTGTTATGTTCGCAGGATTACAGGATAATGGTGTCCTTCGGTATTTTGGTGAACAAGTCTGGAGCGAGCTTAACCAGGGAGATGGAGGAGGGGTTGCTGTTGATCCAAATAATGAGTTTAATATTATGGGTCAAAAGTACCAGGGATTTTTTGTAACAAGCAATGACTGCGGAGCAAATTGGTCAAATGTAACTTTAGCATTAGATACTACTGAGCTTTTCGGCCCTCGCACAAAGAGCACTGAATTTGATAGAAGCCCGTTCTCTGCATCTATTTCTTCCTATTATCCAAGTCATGATTCTAAAACGATGGTGGCAATCGGAACAGACCGGTTGTGGCTGTCTTATGATTGGGGCAATAATTGGCGAACCTTGCCAAATAATAGTACAGCCGACAGGCTTAACACAATTATCGCAATCAAGATTGCATTTCATAATAAAATTTTCGCTGCCACAAGAACTGCTGTCTATCGATATGACAGAGGAGCAGGTGCAAGCACTACCTGGACCAGAACCCGTATTCCAAGTATTGCCGGATTGCCCGCTGGTGCAGTAATAACTGCAATAGAAATAGACAATGCAACAGCAGGAAGCTTTTATATCGTATTAGGAGGTGTGGGTAGTTTTGAACGATGCTATCATTACGATGGCAGCGCCTGGCATGCCGCCGGACCTCCTGTTCGCACATTAAATATTCCGTGTCATGCAATTGTTGTTGATACAAAAGCTCCGAATAATATTTATCTCGGATCCGATGTCGGTGTTTGGAAAGGAGTGCGGGGTGCTAATGCCTGGACATTGACGTGGACACATTATTCGAAGGGTATTCCTGAAGCTGCAATTACGGATTTAAAAATTCATCAGGGTGCGAGACTTCTGCGGGCGGCTACTCATGGTCGAGGTGTTTGGGAAATAACAATCGATGAAACAACAGGTTCTGCGAAAGATATTTTTCTCAGGGCCAATCCTGCCGATAGCGGAAGAATGCGTGGAGGCAAGCGCTTCCCATGGGTAAAAACTGCAAATGACCCTACGAGAATACCAACCTCTTCGGTTCAAACGGTTAATCTTACCATGAGTCCTGACATTAAAGTGAGGCCGGCTTCATTACCTAACATCACTACTCAAATGACCTACTTCGATTTTGGCTATAACCTGGGTGATCAGGTGAGAAGTCCTAACTGGCAAAAAGGAGATCTCACCGGGTTAAACCAGGTGTTTGTTCAGGCCCACAACCGTGGGTTGGATATTATGCGGGGAAGTAACATTCGTGTTTTACTGCTTATGGCCAATTTAACGTCGTCGGGAACCTCACCTGATCTGCCTGCCGGATTCACTGCACACATTAATTCAGGAGATACTGACCCGAAATGGCTTGGAAGCAGTGGTTGGAAATTTGCTGACGCAGCACATCCAACTAAAACACTTTTGTCTGATCTTAATGTTCGCACTCCTAAGAATGTGATGTTCAATGTCCGGTTTTCAGATTTGACAGGATTAACTGCCACTTCTAAGGTTGCTCTTCTCGCTTTCATCACTACTATTAATAGTGAAGACAAGCTGTCAGGAACAAATATAAATGTTGAAGAGCTCATTATGACTGATAAGCATGTCGCTCAGCGGTATGTTGTTTTTACTTAGAAGGCAATTCGATTCATGAAACCTAAAGCGCAATAATCATGGAAGTATTTGTTGACGGAGGACTCTTTGAACTTTTGCTTGCAGTGGCATTTGGGTATGCAATCAATTTCATCTTCCTGAAAAGATATTTGCTTGTTATTTTTTCCGGACTCTGCATTCTTACACCTGTTGCACTTATTTTTTTGGGAAGAGGCGAGCTCTATTATTGGCTCATTAGTATTTGCATTCTCAATTCTATATTCCTCGTTATCCTTCTCTGGAGAGAGCGTCAACGGGTTCCAAATCAGCCACTCTTTGATGTTGAAAAATTTAAAAGAAAATTTTTCAGAAAGAAAACCGGCAAAACCTTTTAAGCGGGCAATTGAAGCTCTCATAATTTGGTGAGCATTATTTTTTATTCACCGCCATATCCAAAGCGTGAATTGTTTCTCGTAAAACTTTTCCCTGGCATTTCTCTTGCAAAATTTCGAAATCATTCAAATGTTCCCGTATACCCCGGTTGTTTATTCCATCATTAACCGGGCTTTCAATTTCTTCCAGAATTGCATTTCTATATTTTTTGTCTGTCAATTCACACATGCATTGAAGATAAATTTCAGGATGCTTATCAAGAATTTCGAACATCACTTCATCCCAGTACTCTGAAAACTCAGCATTGTTGGAACACTCTTCTCCAAACGTCATGAAAAACTTCATGGCGGAATCAAGAGTAAGATTATTGAGCTGCTGTTCTGTTCTGCGTACAATTTGAACATCACATTTAGTAATAAACTCTTGCGCGTGAGAAGTGAAAAACGAGGCTATAGCCACCAAATAAATAAGAGCCTTACCTCTCTTCATAAAATCCAACGTTTGAACTGGAAACTAATCTGATTTCAACGTACCTATTCAACTGGCAACCCTCAATATTTTTTCTTCCGTTTGGATAATTATTGGGTGCAATAGGGTGAGCACAACCCCAGCCTCTGACACTTATGCGATAGCTTTCTATTCCCAATGCAACCAAATAATCCTTTACCGCAGTAGTCCGTTGATAAGATAGAACTGTATCATTTTTTCGGCATTCATAAACATCACAATTGCCTTCTAATTTTATGTTGAGATTTTTGTATTCACTAAGTATTATAGCCCCGGTATCGAGTATTGAAAGCGTTTCACTTGTTAACAGATATGAGTGTTCATCAAAATAAATTCTTGGGTGGCCGTGTTGATGGACAGGTATCGGCTTCAATCCGATTTCTAAACAGTAATTTTCATAATCCTGAATTGAAATACCCTCCATTGTATTTGAGAAATATTTATTTGCTGTTGTGTGAATCAAATATTGTCCTGCAGTTACATTCTCTATGATAAGATTTCCTGAAGAATCTGTCTTTCCAGCAGGAACATCATTTACTTTAATTGATGCATCACGAATCGGCTTATTGGTTTCCACATCGTAAACATGACACGTAATTGTAACACAAGTGTTCTGAGCAAAGGAGACATTAGCCCCAAAGAAAAAAGTGAAAACAAAAACGAAAATTGATTTCATGTTACTGTTGTCGTATTACGTGTATCGTACATCGTGATATGCGTATCGCGAATCGAGTTACGCGAATCGCGATACGCAATTACTTCCTACTCGCCGCCTTAATCAAATTCAACGCACTCCCCGCCTTGAACCATTCAATCTGCGCTGAATTAAATGTATGACTGAGCAGGACCTCATCGGTTGTTCCGTTTTTGTGATGCAGCACCATGGTCAATTGCTTATCGGGAGAGAAAGTAGTCAGGCCCATGATGTCAATCCGGTCATCTTCCTGCACTTTGTCATAGTCATTCTTATCAGAAAATGTGAGAGCGAGCATTCCCTGCTTCTTCAAGTTGGTTTCATGAATGCGCGCAAATGACTTTACAATCACAGCACGAACACCGAGATGGCGCGGTTCCATCGCTGCATGCTCCCGCGATGAACCTTCACCATAATTTTCATCCCCGACAACCACGCTTCCGATACCTGCGGCCTTATAAGCACGCTGTACTTTGGGAACAGATTCATATACATCCGTAAGCTGATTCTGCACATAATCACTTTTCTCATTGACGAAATTGATTGCGCCAATGAGCATGTTGTTTGAAATATTGTCGAGATGTCCGCGATACTTAAGCCATGGTCCCGCCATAGAAATGTGATCGGTGGTGCATTTGCCTTTTGCTTTGATCAAAAGAAATAATCCTGTAAGATCAATTCCTTCCCAGGCCGGAAATGATTCGAGCAACTGCAGCCGGTCTGATTTTGGATTCACTATTACCTGAATTTTATTTCCATCAGGCGGAGGAGCAACGTAACCCGCATCTTCCACTGCAAAACCATTCACCGGCAATTCAATTCCTTCCGGCTCTTCCAATTTCACCTGCTCGCCCTTTGCATTTGTCAATGAATCAGTGAGAGGATTGAATTTCAGATTTCCGGCAAGAGCGAATGCCGTTACAATTTCAGGCGAAGCCACAAAAGCATGTGTGCTTGCATTGCCATCATTGCGCTTCGCAAAATTCCTGTTGTAAGAAGTGAGGATGGAATTTTTTTTCGTGGGATCAGTCATGTGCCGCGCCCATTGTCCTATGCATGGACCGCAGGCATTTGCGAGAACCATTCCACCCATCTCCGTGAAAATATCAAGCAACCCGTCACGCGCAATCGTGTAGCGGATTTGTTCAGAGCCGGGTGTGATAGTAAATTCAGATTTTGTTTTCAATCCTTTTTGCAATGCCTGCTTTGCAATAGACGCAGAGCGCGTCATGTCCTCGTAAGAAGAGTTGGTGCAGGAGCCAATGAGCGCAACTTCCAATTCTGCAGGCCAATCATTTTTCTCTACAGCATCTTTGAATTGAGAAACCGGCCAAGCGAGATCAGGAGTGTATGGCCCATTGATGTGCGGTTCAAGTTCATCCAAATTGATTTCGATTACCTGGTCGAAATAGTTCGAAGGATTTGCAATCACATCCTCATCGGCGCGGAGATGTTCCGCAATATTATTTGCGAGATCAGCTACTTCATCTCTCCCCGTCGCGCGCAGGTACGTTTCCATTTTTTTATCATAAGCAAAAATGGAAGTCGTAGCTCCGATTTCTGCCCCCATGTTGCAGATGGTTCCTTTGCCGGTGCATGAAATGTTCTCTGCACCTTCACCAAAATATTCGAGGATGGCTCCTGTGCCGCCTTTTACTGTGAGAACTCCCGACACTTTCAGAATCACATCTTTCGCCGAAGTCCATCCATTCATTTTCCCCGTGAGATGGACGCCGATGAGTTTCGGCATCTTCAATTCCCAACCCATGCCGCACATCACATCTACGGCATCTGCACCACCCACCCCAATGGCTATCATTCCAAGTCCGCCGGCATTCGGCGTGTGTGAATCTGTCCCGATCATCATTCCTCCCGGGAAAGCATAATTCTCCAGCACCACCTGGTGAATAATTCCTGCACCCGGTTTCCAAAACCCAATTCCATAGCGGTTGGAAACGGAAGCGAGAAAATCATACACTTCCTTATTTACGTCGAGCGCCTTTGATAAATCTTTTTTCGCTCCCACCTCTGCCTGTATCAGGTGATCGCAATGAACAGTAGAAGGAACGGCGGTCACATCTTTTCCGGCGGTCATGAATTGCAGCAATGCCATTTGCGCTGTCGCATCCTGCATCGCCACGCGGTCGGGTGAAAATTCAACGTAAGACTTTCCGCGCTCAAAAGCATGGGAAGGAATTTTATCGAACAGGTGAGCATAGAGGATTTTCTCTGTGAACGTGAGCGGACGATTGAGCAGCTTTCTTGTTTGTTCTATTCGGTGAGCAAGGGAGTCATACACGGTGTGTATCATGTCAAGGTCGAATACCATTTCAGAAAAGTTTTTTTACGGAGCAAAGGTAAAAGAAAGAGAGCCGTTTGAAGATGAGACTTGGCAACTTTTCCGGGTTGTCAAATCTTTTTAGCTGACGAGTACATCTCAAACTTCGCAAGTTTGTTTTTGTGAAGAAAATGTTTCACACTCGTACCCAGTACTCCGATGCCATACGTCATGCTGCGACTGAAGTTGATGGAAGATGCTTCTTCGAAATACTTGGTAGGACAGGTGACTTCAGCGATTTCAAATCCCGCCATAAAAATTTGAGAAAGCATTTGATTATCAAAAACAAAATCATCAGAGTTTGCGTGGTAGTTGATCGCTTCCAAAACCTGCCGCGCGAAAGCACGATACCCTGTGTGATACTCTGAAAGTTTTTCGTGGAGCAAAAGATTTTGTGAAAAGGTTAGAAAGCGGTTGAAGAAATATTTGTACAACGGCATTCCTCCTTTGCGGGCCCCCCTTCCAAGAATGCGTGAGCCAAGTACCACCGGATAAACTTCATTGGCAATGATGGAGGCCATGGCGTAAATAAGTTTCGGAGTGTACTGGTAATCGGGATGAAGCATGATCACAATATCAGCGCCGAGTGAAAGGGCTTTATCATAGCAACTTTTTTGGTTGGCGCCATAGCCCATGTTTTTTTCGTGAACGATCACGTGATGGATGCCGAGTTGTGTCGCAATCTTCGCTGTGTCATCATGGCTTGCATCATCAACGAGTACCACCTCATCAATAATATCGAAGGGAATCTCGCGGTACGTTGTTTCAAGTGTGCGTGCGGCATTGTACGCAGGGAGGACAACTACGATTTTTTTTCCGTTCAGCATCGTGGTAAAGATAAAAGACTGCAGATGTAAGATGGTAGAAGACAGAAAAATGAAAAGCAGATAAGGGAGAGGTAACAGCTTTCAACGGCTCTTAATTTTTGAATTTGTATCTAAGTTTCAGGTCGCACGTGGTATGTCTTTCAATTCTGCCAACTCTAAAAACTTCTCCACTGCTGCATGTCCTTTATCTCCCAATGAAACCGTGAAATCATTCACATAGAGCCTGATATGCTGCCACATCACTTCTTCTTCCATTTCCTGTGAATACTGCTTCACGTATTCAATCGCTTCCAGGGGATTGGCGAACGCATACAATATACTTTCATGAATGAGGTGATCAATGGTAGCGATGGTTTCTTCACCCAGATTTTTCTTTGCAAAGATTCCCCCGAGCGGTATCGGAAGATTTGTTTTCCTTTCCCACAACTCACCGAGGTCAGCGACTTTTTTCAGCCCTTTCTTCTGATAAGTAAAACGGTTTTCGTGAATGATCACGCCAAGATCTGTTTCTTCATTCAATAAAGCATTTTCAATTTTCGAAAAAAGCATTTCTCTTTTTTGTTTCACAACCGGATAGAAGAAGCTGAAAAGAAAATTTGCTGTTGTGTGTATGCCGGGAATTGCTACTGTACATTGAGCAATTTCATGTTCTGAAATCGCTCTCTTTGAAATCAAAAGCGGTCCACAATTATTTCCTAAAGCGCTTCCTGAATTCAATAGCTGATAGGTGCTTTCAACCTGAGAAAAGAGAGCGAAGCTGAGCTTGGTTACCGCAATTTCTCCACGGAGCGCCCGGCGATTCAATTCTTCCACATCCTCAATCACAGGTTCAAATTCTAAATCACCGGTGTTGAATTTGTGATTGAGCAAAGCATAAAATATGAATGTATCATTCGGGCATGGTGAGAAGCCGACGGAAATTTTCATACAGCAAACATACGTAACGTGCGAATCGGGAATCGCGATACGCGAATCCCGATCAAATCGGGAGAACTCGCGATTCGGGATAACTATTGCTTCACAATTTTCGAAACGGATTTCTCACCGTTTGTAATTACTTCGAGAGAGTAAATTCCAGAGGGAAGATTGGCAATGTTCAATTGCCGGGAAAAATTTCCATCAACTGATTTTTCAATTGATGAGAAAACTTTTTTACCCATCAGGTCATAAATCGAAAGAGAAACATCAGAAGGTTGATCAATCTGCTTTTCAATCCAAAGAATGTCATGAAGGGGGTTCGGATAAACATTCACTATTGATGCCGTTGTTACATCATTCATCTCTCCTAACCTCATCAGTGTAGTAAAATAATTTTTTGCCGTCCAGTTTGAACGCAGCGTAGTTCCATTGTTGTCACAAATAGTTTTTACTTGCCACGAATATTTGGTATTCGACTCCAGAAATCCAATGATTACCGAATATGTATTGGTATTGTTTGCCGGAACTGATGTTTTAGTCCAGGGATCATTACTACCCTTTATTCGATATTGAACTTTAAACTTGGTTGCCTCGCAATTTGTTATTCCGGAATAAGAAAAGTTTAATGTTACCGTATGAGGCGCAATGCCTGATGTATGAAGCCCGGTTGCTTCGAGGCAACAGTTTTGAGCTTGCAAAGTATTGGTAATTGTTAATTGCACGGCAATGAAAATTCCAAGAAGGGAAAGAGAGTAGATTTTATTTTTCATGAGAAGAATTTTATTTAATGAAAACTGATAAATCGAAGATAAGATTTTCCTTGACTGTGAGTACCAATCCTGACTATAGTTCGAACAACATAACTCAAGGCGCCGGCTCACCATACATCGCTCACAACGCAAAACGCTACATTTGAAACGAGGCTACTACATGCAATCGCTTAAAATTATTCTTGCATCAAAATCACCGCGGCGGCAAGAGTTGTTGTGGAATCTCGGGATTGAATTCCGGTTACTTATTCCCGAGGTGGATGAATCTTATCCTGCAGAAATACCCGTGCGCATGGTGCCTGCATTTCTCTCTGAAAAGAAAGCGAATGCTGCGGCAGAGTTTATGAAGTTTGATGAACTGATCATTGCGGCCGATACCATTGTCTTATTTGAAAACAGAATTTTTGGCAAGCCATCCGATGCTTCTGAGGCGAAGCAGATGCTTCAAATACTATCCGGTGAAACACATGAAGTGATCACAGGCGTAACCTTAAAAACCCGGGAGAAGCAATTCACTTTTTCTGAATTAACGCGAGTCCATTTCAGAAAACTCACCAACGAGATGATTGAACATTACGTGGACAAATTTCAGCCATTCGACAAAGCCGGCTCTTATGGAGTTCAGGATTGGATTGGCTATGTGGGCATCGAAAAAGTCAACGGCTGTTTTTACAACGTGATGGGATTGCCGATGAGCCGGTTGGTAAAAGAGTTGAAGCAGTTTGGGTTTGATGTGACGACGGTGTAAAAGAGAGGAAAATTAGTAGGCAATAGGCAATAGGCAGTAGGCAATGAACAAATTGTAATAGGGAAAAAATATTAGTAAGCAGCAAAAAGGAAAATATAATCGTCTAACCTCAATTTGTAAACTATGAGTCAATCATTTCGTGATCTGACTGTTTTTAAGAAGGCATTTGCTTTAGCAATGGAGATTTATGAGATAACAAAAAAGTTTCCAAAGGAAGAAACATATTCTTTAACAGATCAAATCAGAAGGTCTTCAAGGAGTGTATGCACTTGTGTTGGAGAAGCATACAGGAAGAGATTGTACCCTGCTCACTTTGTAAGCAAATGTTCGGATGCTGACACTGAAAATACTGAAACACAAATCTGGTTGGATTTTCTCTTGCATGCAAGTACATCGCGGAAGAACAATACAAAGACTTAATTTCAAAGTCAGAAGAAGTCGGGCGTTTCATACATCACATGATTGAGAATCCTGAAAAGTATTTGACTCTTGAAGATAAGAAACTCGCTGCACGACTAACTTCGAAATAATAAGTAGGGTTTTTGCAAATTGCCTACTGCCCATTTTTCCTATTGCCTACTGCAAGCTGTAAACTGTTTCTCATCTTTGCTGCGTTGAAAGAAAACTACTTTCCACGATGAGGCAGGAAATGAATTTATCGCTTGCACCACAGCAGGCAAATGATGAGGAAGCGCTGAGGAAAATTATTCTGAAGAAGCTCAGCAAACACGCAAAAGATTTCAGTGGCTATAAAATTGTTCGCCGCTCTATTGATGCACGCAGCAGCTACGTTCGCATCAATTTGAAATTGGAGATTTTTCTGTCCGCAGGTCTCCTTACAGAAGGCGAAGAAATTCCAACACAAAAAATTCCTTCTTTTTATTTTCATGAAAGCTCTTCTTCAAAATCCGTAGTGATTGTTGGAGCCGGACCGGCAGGATTGTTTGCGGCGCTCCGTTTATTGGAAGCAGGCATCAGGCCCATCATCATTGAACGCGGCAAAAAAGTCCGGGAGCGCAGAAGAGACATTGCCGCACTCAGCAAAAAGCACATCGTTAATCCTGATTCAAATTATTGCTTCGGCGAAGGTGGTGCCGGAACATATTCTGATGGAAAACTTTATACACGCAGCACCAAGCGAGGTGATGTGGAGAAGATACTGCAGCAGCTCGTGTACCATGGAGCCGGGGAAGAGATTCTGATTGATGCGCATCCGCACATTGGCACCAACAAGCTGCCACGCATCATCGAAAACATTCGTGAAACTATTTTGAATCATGGGGGTGAATTTCATTTTGAAACACGGTTGAAAGAAATCCTTCCTGAAGAAAATAAAGTGAAAGGTATCATCACTCAAGCGATGACCGATGGAAAAGAAAAAGAATTTACGACTGAAAATATAATTCTTGCGACGGGACATTCGGCGCGGGATATTTTCGAATTGCTGCACCGGAAAAATATTTTGATTGAAGCAAAACCATTCGCTATGGGGGTGCGTGTTGAACATCCGCAAGAGTTGATTGATAGCATTCAATACCATTGCAGAAATAAAACTGAAGTATCCGAGCGAAGGAAATTTCTTCCTGCCGCATCATACAGCCTGGTACAGCAGGTGAACGGAAGGGGCGTGTACTCATTCTGCATGTGCCCCGGCGGCATCATTGCTCCCTGCGCAACATCACCAGGTGAAATTGTCGTGAACGGATGGTCACCATCAAAGAGAAACAATCCTTTTGCTAACTCAGGAATTGTGGTGGGAATTGAATTAGAAGATTTATCGCGAAAAGATTCATCCGGAAAAAGCTTTTCGTCTCAGGGAAAATTTGCCGGACTTCAATATCAAATTTCAATGGAGCAAATGGCATTTGAAGCCGGAGGAAGGAATCTTCATAAGGTCGCGAAGGACTCCTATGGAGAGTCCTTCGGACAAACAGCCCCGGCGCAACGATTGGCGGATTTTGTAACAGGAAAATTTTCTTCCACGCTTCCTGAAACCTCGTATGAGCCGGGAATAAAATCAGCGCCGCTTCATGAGCTTCTTCCAAAAGAAATTTCATCACGATTGCAGGAGGCATTTTTGGTTTTCGGAAAAAAGATGCACGGTTATTTAACCAACGAAGCTGTAATTCATGGAGTGGAATCGAGAACATCTTCGCCCATAAGAGTTCCCCGGGATAAAGAAACACTGGAACATACACAAGTGAAAGGTTTGTATCCCGTTGGGGAAGGTGCAGGTTATGCAGGAGGGATTGTTTCCGCCGCTATAGATGGACAGAATGCGGCTGAACAAATCGTGCAAAAATTTGGATAGTTATTTAGTCTTCATCTGAGCTGATTCAATTTTTGCGCTCCTGTTTGTTTTCCCTGCCAACTTAGCCTCTATTTGAAGTTCAAGTCTTCCCCAAAGTGGGGAACATAACGCAAACCGCGTTTGAAGTAATTTTAGGAAGCGCTCAATTATACGCGATGAGAACTATCATTCTCTTAACTGCAGGTGCATGGCAATCTTTTTGTATCGTCATTGGTGAAATAAATTTTATGAATCTTAAAAGAGTCTTCGGAGCCATCTTAACCATCCTTGGAATAGTGGGATTAATTGTCGCGGCCGTCCTTTTTCTTCAAGGCACCCATGGAGTCAATACAAAATACCTGATTATCTACGGCATCTTAGGTGCAATTTTTTTCTTCACCGGTATTGGATTGATTCGTACTACCAAGGATGAGTCATAAGATTTTTTTCAATCAGCTTCTTCTCACCACAAGAATATTCCCGCTTACTTCAATCACTTTCACGGATTCTCCGCGTGAAATCAAACCGCTATCTGCCATGGCATCGTATCGCTCACTTTCAACTTCAATTTGTCCGGCTGGGCGCAGGTTGGTAATTGCCATTCCTGTTTTACCAATGAGTGATCGCAAATAATCGGGGTTATCAATATAGCCGACCGTATTTTCCTGAGTGTGTGTGAGCACAAATCCTTTGAGCAATCTTGTGCGAAAGAGATTTTGACCATAAGCGATGAACAGGAAGAATGAAAGCGCAAGCGGAATCACCACACGGAGCAATGCAATGACAACATCCTTCCCGCTGGTAAATGAAAAGTCAAAATTGGAATTGCGCACCAGTGCTAAAGTAAGCCCCGTGATGATGCAGATGACACCGGTGATCAGCATTACGCCATGCCCCGGCAACAAAAAGATTTCTCCGGCAACTAAAAGAACCCCAACGATGAAAAGAATAATTTCCCAATGATCAGCTAATCCATCGAGGTAAAGCGGGGAGAAATAAAGTATCGCTGCGACGATTGAAGTAAGAATGGGAAAGGCGGCACCCGGATGCTGGAATTCAAAATAAATTCCTCCCAAAATCAGCAGTAATAAAATTCCATTCACAAAGGGATTGAGAAGAAAAGCAATGATGTCATCCAGCAAATCAGTTTGATATTCGGTAATCTTCGATGGACCGATCTGCGCTTGCTTTAAAACATCATCCAAAGTTTCTGCAATACCGTTGCAATAGCCATGCTTCACGGCTTCATTAGCTGTGAGAGCAATGATTCTTCCTGTGTCTGCAACATCTTTCAGGTAGCCGTTTGGCGTCACCATCCCTTCAGCAATCAGTGGATCTCTTCCATTATGTTCCGCGGTGCTGCGCATCATGGCACGCATGTACGATTGATATTTGTCGGGCATCACTTCACCGGTTTCATTCACCACTGATGCTGAACCGATCACGGCGCTGGATCGCATGTAAATGCTGTCGCATGAAATTGCAATCAGTGCACCTGCTGAAGCGGCGTTCGCTGTTATCCAAACCAGTACAGGTTGCTTGGCATGCAAGAGGCGTGAGTGAATGGAATCAGCAGATGCAAGATCACCGCCGTAAGTATTTTCCTTAATAACAACATAATCGGCATGCATCATGTCCGCTTCATTCATTGCATTCTTAACTAATCGCCAGGCAGCAGGGAAAATGTCCTGGTTCAATTCAAAGACAAAAACTTTTTTCTCCATCGTGGTATCACCCTGAGTCCCTTTTTTAGCCGGATCTAAAGGGGCCGCGTGGATAAATGGCGAAGTGTTTGCTAATGCCAACAGAATAAAAAGCCCCGTGAGTAATTGCTGTATGTCTTTCCTTAATGCCTTGTTCATCAGAAAATACTTTTGCGAGACGAAGGTAGTTTTTCTGAAAATGAAAATAGCTCTCATCATTACGTTGCTCGTCGTGTCTTCGGCTCTGAAGGCGCAAACTGTGGATTTTCCAACAGCCGCCGTGCAGCGTTTTGACACGCATGTGGTGTCTCAGGGAGAGACTTTGTATAGCATTTCTAAAAGATATCACATTACAATAGATGCTTTGCTGAAACTGAATCCTGAAATCATAAATAATAATCTGCAGCAGGGAAAAGTGATCAAAGTGCCGGTTGTTCAACATGAAATCCTTAAGACTAGCGATGACTTGAATAAGGAAAAAGGACCCGCCATCATTCATAAGGTAGAAAAAGGAGAAACAGTATATTCTATAAGTAAGCAGTACAAAACCGATGTGATTACCATTTTAAAGTGGAATAACATGAAAGAAGCGGGGATTCAGGTAGGGCAGAATTTGGTGGTGGGATATCAATCCCCTTCTGTAAGAGTGATAATAGGACCTATGCCAACAGTAGACTCATCTGACTCAATAATATCAGCTAATAGCGGTGTATCCTCAGAAGTGTTAGAGAAGGAAGGTGAGATTAAAGGGGATAACAAAATATTAACATCACTGCCTGTGAAAGATGGGAATCCTGATTTCCTGACAAAAACAACTGCAGTAAAGACAAATGATGTGAAGCATGATGAAAGAGGAATTGCCGTCCAGACCCATTCTTCCTATGATGAGGGATACTTTTATGCCCTTCACGCAACAGCACCACAAGGAACCATAATAACGGTAAGAAATTTGATGAACAACAAAATAGTGACGGTGAAAGTGATAGGAAGATTGCCATCAACATCAGACAATGAGAATGTGATCATCAAGCTTTCAGAGTCGGCTGCGAAAAAATTAGATGTTCTTGATGAAAAATTCTTAGTCGAAATAAATTACATGGCCCCGGGGGAAAGTATAGGGGGAATTAATTAAAAATCATTAAAAAAGCGAACACAAATGAAAAATGAAGAAAGCACAGCAGGATTTGACTACATCTGCTACTGAAATCTCCGGATTTATTTATTAGGGTATGTTGCTGACTTTCTCAGAAAACCTGGTTATTTGTTTTCTCTGAGATTGCAGGTCACTATATCATTCCTTCATCCATTAAGAGCTTTGCCTTTAATGCAGCAATGATAGTGGGCGCATCCATGATTTCGCCTTGCATGACCATTCGAAATAATTCTGCAAAAGGAATTTTCTTAACCTGCAGCACTTCTGTCTCTTCAGGATTAGAGTGATGAAAGGAAAGATTTTTGGCTATAAAAATCATTGCCTTCTCATCAGTGCAGGAATTGGAGGTATTACACTCGGCAATTTTTATCCATGAAGTTGCTTCAATACCACATTCTTCCTTTAACTCCCGCTTGGCCGATTCTAAGGGATCAATAGCAAGTGGTCCGCCGCCTTCCGGAATTTCCCAGCTATATTGATTCAGGGGAAAACGATATTGCCCAACAATCCAGGTGTTATATTCATCGTCAAGCGGTAACACACATATAGCAAGCTGCTTGAAATGTACCACGCCGTAAATGCCGGGATTTCCTTTTGGATTTGTTACCTGATGCTCTAATATGGTTAGCCATTGGTTATCGTAAGCTTCTTTGGTGGAATTTATTTTCCAAGGATTCTTCGTATTCATTTTAAAGTTTCGATTTTCGATTGTAGCGCGAAATTCATTTCGCATTTTTTGCGGTCAATTTCTATCAAACAAATTCCTGAATCAGTTTTTCTACAAGGGGAGGAACACCAACCGTTGCTTTCGCTTCGATCATTTCGAGATTGTGGATCCTGGTGATTTCAGGAATGTTAGGATCAACCAGGAATTTTTTAGAGAAGTACGGGGCATAGTTGATCAACCCCGCCGCAGGATAAACCTGTAATGAAGTTCCGATCACCAAAAAAATTTCTGATTTTGATGCCACATCACTTGCAGGTTCCATCATAGGCACTGCCTCATGAAACCATACTACATGCGGGCGTAACTGCGATCCCAACTCACACTTTTCGCCTATGTGAATATCTCCACGACATTCATAAAGCAGATCGGGGTCGGTTGAGCTTCTCGATTTTAAAATTTCACCGTGCAAGTGAATAATATTTTTCGACCCTGCACGCTCATGCAAGTCATCAATGTTCTGAGTGATTATTGTCACATCAAAATATTCTTCGAGTTTGCTCAGTGCAAGATGTGCGGCATTTGGCTTTGCCTTCAGCACATCGCGTCTGCGCTGGTTGTAGAAATCAAGAACCAATGCAGGATCTTTTTCCCATCCCATTGGTGTTGCAACATCTTCGATGCGGTATTGCTCCCACAATCCGTCAGAGTCGCGAAAAGTTTTCAATCCGCTTTCAGCGCTGATGCCTGCGCCGGTGAGGATGACGAGTTTCTGTTTCATTTGTAAGGATTACACAGATTTGAAAAGTGATTTCACCGATGAGAAAAGTGATTACACCGATGTAAAAATATAGCACCTGGTTTTCGCGTGTAAAAGTAGCGCAGTGATTTGCTTTTGAAAGATGGTGATTCATTTAATTTTGCGAAGATGAAATTTTTGAAGATGTACTTTAGGAAGAAAACTTTTTTTGAGGGACTTGTAACTCTCCTCTTCATTTTCTCTTCACAGAAAGTTTTTTCACAGCAGCCTAATCCTCCGTCGAACATTCATCCGCAGCAGATCACCCCCATTTATTTGCTGAATATTGTTCCGAAGAACGGCGGGAAATCGTACACGCTCTTTCACAAAACAAAAGTGATGATGACCCTGAAAGATGGAACAGCAGTGAACGGTAGAGTCAGAGGTGTGAGTCATGATTCTATTTCAATTGACTTCAGGAGTTTTGGAGTGAAAGATATTGATGAACTTCGCTTCCATCCCGGAAGCGCGCTCGGTGCTGCTGCTGCCATTGCAACCACTATCGGTCTTATAGCCATTGCCGCTACTATTGATGCTAAGAGTTCTGATACGCGCAATGCAGTACTTTACGGTGGAATAGGATTGGCTGCGGTCGGTGGCGGGTTACTGATCCCTACTTATTTTGTGAAGAAGCGTTTCAGCAGCAATGAATATGATTTTACTTCCGTGATGATTGGCGGATATTAATTTGAACACAAAAAAAATTCTGAACAATTTTGCACCATGAAACAAAAACTATTCTTCACGGCTGCATTTCTTCTTCTGGGCAAAATAATTTTAGCACAATCGTTCGAAGGCGAGATCATTTATAACAACACTTACAAAAGCAAAGCCGCAAATTTTTCCAGTGAGCAAGTGAAATCCATGATTGGCGGGCAGCAAGAATATTACATCAGAGGCGGTAACTACAAGGCAACGATGAATGGGAGCGTAGTTGCCGCGTATTATTACCATGCAAAAGAAAATAAATTGTACACTGAATTTCAGGACGGGAGCAGAATGTATTGGAATGATGCTGCGGTAAATAATGACAGCGTATTAAGTTTTGAAGTGAAGAAGAATGCGGTAAGAATACTCGGTTATAATTGCGACGAGCTTATTCTTCACACGCGAAAGGGAACACAGATTTATGACTTTGCCCCGCAACTTGCAGTAGATCCTTCCTTGTTTGTAAATCACAAATTCGGAAACTGGTATGACTATCTGAAGATTGCCAGGGCCATTCCGCTGAGAATGATAGTTGAGCAAGACCAGGTGATCATCACGAGTGAAGCACTGGCAGTGAAGCCCGCAAAATTGAGTGATGACTATTTTGTCCTGCCGGCCGTGGATGAAATTGTGAAAAGTCCCTACTGAAAAAATTCAGTTACTAAACTCCTTCAAGATTTTCAAAACAAGGGATGAAGAAGCAATTCTCAAATCTTCGATGACTGATTTTTGGAACCTTTGAGTTTGGAAACTTATTTGGAATTTGATGTTTGGATTTTGAATTTCACTTGGATGCTTCCTCACCATAATCTCTATCTCTTCTTCATCGCATCATTGATGCTCAACTTAACTCCGGGCAATGATATGCTGTATGTTGCTTCCCGAAGTTTGTCGCAGGGAAAAACGGGTGGAATATTTTCAGCTCTTGGAATTTTTCTCGGATGTTTCGTTCACATCACAGCAGCCATACTTGGATTGTCAATCATTGTTGCGAAGTCAGCATTTCTTTTCGAAATGATAAAGTATGCAGGAGCGGCATACCTGGTTTATCTGGGCATTCGGACTTTAATAAGCAAAGAAAAACTCAGAGCAGATCTTGAAAAACTTCCTGCAGCAGACAAATGGAAATTACTCCGGCAAGGTATGTTGACGAATGTGCTCAATCCGAAAGTAGCTGTCTTCTTTCTTTCCTTTCTTCCGCAATTTGCAGAACCAGCATCTCCGTTATTCAGATGGCAATTGTTTTCACTCGGTATTTGGTTCGATGTGCAGGGAACTTTAATTCTGATAGTAGTTGCAATTCTCCTCAGCAGGTCTACCAACTTCATTAAACGCTCTCCAAACTTTTGGAACATTCAGAAAAAACTCACCGGGATGATCTTGATTGCATTGGGAGTAAAGCTGGCTGTAGCTTCGAAACAGTAGGCAGTTCATCGCGATACGCGTATCGAGAATTGGGATACGCGAATCGAGTCAAGGTCTCACCGCAACCGAATACGGATCCACACTCACTTCAATTCTGTAATTCGGAATAAAGTCGAGCGTATTCAGATCAATGAATTTGATGTAGCCATTTCTTCCGCCGCAATCTGAAACATGATGCGGAGCAGGGCCGGTAATGTCGAGGTTCCTGCTTGAAACAACTACGTAGCCTTCATCATCCATCACTCCAATTCCGTGCGGCTCATACAATCCTGCCGTCAATGTTTTCACTACCTGGAGTGTGCTCACGTCAATAATCGCAACTGCACCCTCGGTCTTCGGCTGATCACTTGGCTCATTTTGACACGTGACGAAAAGCAAATTGTGATCTTTTGAAAGTCCCATCTCAAGCGGAAACTCTGCTACAGGAATTACAGCGACCAGCGTATCAGCGTGCGCATCCATCACGCGCACTTCATTGGATGCCTCGCACGTCACAAAGTATTTCGATTCGTCCGGTGAAAGCATTACTTCATGTGGGTCGTAAAAATATTGGTTGTTGTTTGGCGACTGACCTTTCACCAAAACAATTTGCTCCTGGGAAGGAAAATTAAGATTGCTGATGTCAAATTTGTAAATGTAGTTTCCGTATTGCGAAGTAACATACAATGTTGTGCCTGTTGAATTGATCAGGCTGCCATGCGGCCATGCAAGTCCTTTGTATTGGGTCATGAACGTCATGGCTTCTAAATTTACTACAGCAACTTTTCCCTGGTCTTCCCAATCCACGGCAAAACCATATTTGCCATCAGGAGTAATTGCAAGTGTATTCCAATAACCCACGGCTGAAAAATCAGCGCCACCATCGCCCAGCGGAATATCACCGATATAAGAATCGTCTGCTGCACTATATTTTTGAATCACCGTTCCGTTTACGAACACCGCATACCAGTATTGTCCGTCAGGAGAAAGCCTTATTTGATGTGGCACATCAATCGTTGCCTGGTTTTGCCCAACGTTAATTGCTCGCATGCATAGTTTTGAATTCGCGTCGAACACACTCACGAGATCGCAGCCCTGGTTGCTCACGTAAAATTTCTTCCTGTTTGCATCGCCGGAAAAAGGTATAACACCCTGATCATTGGGAGCGCCCGCAGTAATCCAGTCATAAAGCGTTTGCCACTCGGTCGCTGAAAGTGGCGCACTATTGAAGGGCATGGTAGGAACAAGCACTACGCCCTTGTTCGTATCTGTGTTCGTATAATAGGTCATCCAGCTCTGATCGGGGCGATAAGCAATTGCGACAGCACCGCCATTTCCTCCGAGAAAAAGCTCAGCCCACGTTTTCAATGACAAACCACCAGCTGCTGCTTTCGATGATGCTGTGTGGCACCCTGTTGTGCTGCACTTGTTGTTGATGATGGTTGAAACCTCAGCGGGGTAACCTGAATTAAGATCAGGACCGGGTTCTGATGGTTTCTTACAACCCGGAATAATAAAGAGTAACAGTAGTGATGGAAATAAAAATTTTCGCATGATAAATGATTGTAACCCTTGCGGGTAAAGCGTTGTGCTAAAGTATAAAAAGGTAAATGAAGCGAATTAGCGCTTCACGCTAATGCCGGAACGAATCTAATTTTCCTCGTAGAGTTCCGGAGTCAGCCGCAGTTGATGCTTCTTCAAATTGATGACTGCGCCAAACTCTACTAACAGATCACTCCCGATTACGCCGTGAATCGCCGTCACGTTGATCATCGAGTATGTTTCATTCACGTGCTTCAGGTCGAGCACGGCAATTTTGTAAGAAGGGATTTCAAGATCACCGATCTTCAGGTTTGCAATTTCTGTGAACTCTGATTGAATGGTGTTGGTGCCGACTCCCGTGGTGAGCTGCTCATTCATTTCCAATTTGAATTCAGGGAAATGTTCAGCGATAAAATTTTTATCGAGAACAGTCTTGGATGCACCGGTGTCAATGAGCAGGCGCAATGCATGATTGCCGAGTTTTCCTTTTACGAAAAGATGATAGCCCTCTTCCTGTAAGCTCAGCACTTCAACGGGTACTTTTATTTTCTTCGACATGACAAGCAAAAATGTTTTTGATTTCTTGTTTGGTGTTTCGAGTTTCGAGTGTCGGGTTTCAAAGAACGCTAACTTCAAAACTTCGAACTCCAAATTTCAAATTTCAACTCATCTCCAAACTCTAAACTGCAAAGTCTTCAAGGCTCAACCCCAAAACTCTAATCTCTATGCTCTAAACCAACTTCATTCCATCCAGCACCTCCATCACTTCCTTCACCGCAGCAGCAGAAGCATTCAGCAGTTTCATTTCATCATCGTTCAGCTTAAGCGTAATGATTTCCTCAATGCCATTCCTCCCAAGCTTCACGGGAACGCCGAGGTAAATATCCTTCAAGCCATATTCACCATTCAATAAAGCGCAGCAGGGAAAAATTCTTTTCTCATCCTTGAGGATTGATTCTACCATTTGCGCCGCCGCAGCACCCGGTGCATACCACGCCGATGTGCCAAGGAGATTTACAATTTCGCCGCCGCCTTTTTTTGTTCGATCAATGATGGCATTCAGTTTATCATCACTGATCATTTCAGTCACCGGAATTCCTGAAACAGTGGTGTAGCGGGGAAGCGGAACCATGGTATCTCCGTGTCCGCCCATAAGCACTGATTGAATATCTTTCGGCGAGCAATCCAATGCTTCGGCAAGAAATGCTTCATAGCGCGCCGTATCAAGGATGCCTGCCATGCCGAATACTTTGCCGGAAGAAATTTTTGCTGTGAGATAAGCACAGTACGTCATCACATCAAGTGGATTGGACACAACGATGATGATGGTATTCGGTGAATGCTGAATGATGTTTTCTGTTACTGATTTCACGATGCCGGCATTCGTTGAGATCAAATCATCGCGGCTCATGCCGGGCTTTCGCGGCAAACCGGAAGTGATTACTACCACATCAGAATTTGCAGTGGCTTCATAGTTATTCGTCACGCCTTTCACGCGCGTGCTGTAATTGTTGATGTGCGATGTTTGCCAGATATCGAGCGCCTTGCCTTCAGCAACTCCTTCTTTGATGTCCAGCAATATCACTTCCTGCACATAATCACCATGAGCAATCACATTAGCGCACGTGGCCCCCACATTCCCTGCGCCGACAACAGTAACTTTCATTTTAAGATTTTTTTGAGTGAAGAAAAAATTGAGAGCGCAAATGTAGTGACGTGAAGGTAAAAGTGAAAGAAAGTGAGGGGAAGCATGAAAGATTGGACGTTGCTGTAATTATCGCCTGTCAATCTACGATTACCAATTTGCCGGCTGAAATGGTTTTGTTTTCTTCCCGGAACTCTATCAGATAAACTCCGTTCGATAAATTGCCTCTCGTGATTACGGTTTTGTCTCCTGAAAACTTTGGAACTACTCTTATCACTTGTCCATACAAGTCATGGATAATTATTGAAGCATTATTAAGTGATGTGCTGAACTTAATTGTTGCTAGTGAACTGAAGGGGTTAGGAAAAATTTCCGCCTTACAAGTTGTAACCGGGTCAGGCGATATTCCGGTAGGAATTGCTTCATCGTACAAACTGTCTATTTGCAAACTTGTCAGCGCCCCTTTGTAAAACCTGATATCATCAATGACGCCATTAAAATATCTGCAATTCTGAGTGTTTGCCGAGTAGCCCAGCATTACGGAATCACCGGCGAGATAAATTGAATTGAAACCTCTGTACATGCTGCTTTGCAATATGCCGTTGAGATACAATTTGGAAGAGTCAAAATCAAATGTTAGCACGTAAAAATTCCAGGTGTTTAGTTGTATTGCATCATCAGTATAATTTACTTTCTCATTTGAAGGAGGATAAGTGGTAATCGTTAAAACTTTTTCATTCACGTAATTATAGTAGATACAGTACGCTTCAAAATAATCATTCCCCGTTTGATTTTTGGTGAGGATCATTGGATCATAACTGTAACCCGCACCGGAAGTAATTCCGCTGTCAACTTTTGCCCATAGACAAATACTTCCTGTTAGTTGCTTTAATTCCGAACCTGTTCCGAGGTTGATGTAGCACATTGGCGTTCCATAGAAATAATAGGCGCTATTAGGATTGCCAAATCTGTCTTCTGTCAACGTAGCTCCTACCACAATGCCGTTGTTATTCCCGACTTCGTCGTTGGCATTCCCTGAAAAAGAATATTTTGCAACCAACCCTTCGCTAACGATTTGTCCAAAAGTGAATGAAGTGCTTAACAGAAATACCATTAATGTATAAATTGATTTCGAACTGATGGTTTGGTTGCTTCGGAATTTGATATTCGAATGAATGAGCAAAAGCATTTCAGTTCAATTGAATTGTCAGGCAGTAAGTAATTGGTATAGATCTTTGACAGTCTTGTTCAAAGATAGAGTAATTCTAAGCTGATCATTGTTTCGTTATTTTCATCATGCGAAATAAATCAGTATGATCACTGCATTCGGTTGCTCTGAGAATGTCTAACTTTAGCCACATTCAACTCATTATAAAATTTTCCTTTCAATGAATAGAAATCTATACCACCACATTTTCCCATTTATCCTTACCCTCACTCTCAGCCTTTCTTTCACCCACGCCTTCGCCCAGGACTTCAACATGCAATTGCGCAGCCATGTAGCATATCCCGGTTATACTTGCTCGAGCGAATGGGGCTACGTTGATAGTTTGGGAAATGAATATGCTTTGGTAGGGACATCTTTCGGCGTTTCCATTGTTGACATCACCGATCCCGATAACCCCGTGGTAAAATTCAACGTAGTTCACACCAACAGTTTTTGGAGAGAAATAAAAACGTACGGACATTATGCGTATGCCACCAATGAAAATGGTGGTGGCGTGCTCGTGATTGATCTGTCACAGTTACCTGATACGTTTTATCAGTATTCATTCATTTACACTGACTCGACCGGCGCCGAACAAAACGATGGCCATGAATTGTGGATTGATGAGCATGGTCACTTGTACATTTTTGGTGGCGCATATCCTAGCGGCAACACCCAGGGCGCAACCATTTTCGACTTAACACAAGACCCGATCAATCCGCCTTTCTTGGGCGCTTATGAAAATCACTACATCCACAGCGGCTATGTGAGAGGTGATACGCTCTGGGCTTCCGAAATTTATGACGGGCAGGTGGAAGTGGTGAATGTTTCGGATCCTGCCAACTGCTATCCAATGGCTTCAGTTCTTACCCCCAATCATTTCACTCACAATTCGTGGCCCACACATGATGATCATTACTTGTTCACCACTGATGAAGTCGCCGGAGCATTCGTGACTTCTTATGATGTTTCCGATCTGTCGAACATCACAGAGAAGGACCGGGTACAATCCAATCCGGGAACCACCGTAATTCCTCACAATGTCCATTTACTCAATGACACGTTTGCGGTAACTGCATACTACTGCGATGGAGTAGTGGTGTTCGATGTTTCCGAGCCTGACAACATGGTCAAGGTTGCATCGTATGATACGTGGCCTTACGCGTGTGGCGGATACAATGGAACCTGGGGAGCGTATCCCTATTTTCCCTCAGGAACTTTGATCTTGTCGAACATTGAAGATGGGTTGTATGTGCTCACACCAACCTACATTCAGGCATGTCGCCTCGAAGGAACAGTAACTGACAGCGTCAGCGGAGCGCTGATGCCAAGTGTAAAAGTTCAATTTATTAATGCGCAGGAATATGACCTTTCTGATTTGAGCGGTGTGTATAAAACCGGTACCGGCATTGCCGGAACATACAGCGTGAAGGCGACCTATCCCGGTTATGAAACAAAAGTGATCAATAATATTTCATTGACGAACGGTGTAGTCACTCACCTCGACATTCAACTAAAGCAGAGTACGCCCTTTACATTGAACGGAGTGGTGGTTGATTCAGAAACCAATGCTGCAATTCCATTTGCTCATCTTCACTTTGATGATGACATTCTGTACACGTACGATGTTACAGCCGACGCAAGCGGAAATTTTTCCATTCCTGGTTTTAACACCAACGCTTATGATGTGATCGCGGGTAAGTGGGCGCATCAAACACGAAAAGATTCTGTGTGGATTTCTACCTCATTGAACTCACTTGTGGTGAAACTGCCCCGCGGTTACTATGATGATTTTTTCTTCAAGGAAAATTGGAGCGCGAGTGGTAATTCGAATGCCGGCAGTTGGGTGTGGGCAACTCCTATTGGTACTGATACACTCGGTCAATGGTACAATCCTTACGCTGATCTTGCGAATGATTTTGGAAACAAATGTCTTGTGACCGGCAATAACAGTTTCAATGTTGATGTGGATGATGTGGATGGGGGATACACGATAATGACCTCGCCGGTGATGGATTTGAGCGTGTATGCTGACCCGCACATCAGCTATGACTATTGGTTCTCAACATCGAATGATTCTATTGCCAATGATTCATTGATTGTGTTTCTTTCAAATGGCTTTACCAATGTCATGGTTGATCAATATACGGAGGTGAATGCAGCACAATCGCAATGGGTGCATCGCGAGTTTACTGTGGCAGATTATATTCAACCTACTACCACGATGGCGATTTCTTTTTATGTTGCCGATCATCCGGATGAAAATATTCTTGAAGCCGGAATTGATAAATTCATGGTGAGCGGAACAATGTTTCCCACCCATGTGAAAGATATTTTTGGAAATCATTTGCTAAGACTTTTCCCCAATCCTTTTCATGATGTTTCCATCATCCAATATGATGTTTCTTCTTTCAATACGAAAAATCTCTCGATCGAAGTTTACAATGTTGTTGGACAAAAGGTGAAAGATATCATCCTCGCAAAATTACAAGGGACATTGACTCTGGGAAATGACCTTGCTGATGGAATTTATGTCATGAAGCTCGTCGCTGACGGAAAGATGATTGACCAATTGAAGGCGGTGAAGACGAAATGATTTTGATTTAGCCGGAAGGAAAAGTTACCAGCGATTACAGGTTAAGAACTTAATGGTAAACTGGCCTCCATGCGAGCTAAAACTTTTATTTTCATCGGCTAAATTTTAAGGAACATTTCAAAATGCAGGAAAATAGTTCGCTCAGGAATTTGCAGGGGAATCTTCGGCTCCGCGTTCTTGAAATGTACAATGCGGCAAATGCCGGACATATTGCATGCTCGCTTTCTTGTATTGACTTGCTCATAGCGGCCTTTCTGAACAACAAGCTTCCTGATGAATATTTTATTCTTTCTAAAGGACATGCCGCTGCTGCACTGTATGCATGTTTAAATTACACGGGAGAAATGTCTGACGAAGAGCTGAAAACATTTTATAAAAACGGCACTGCGCTTACAGCGCATCCTGCACCCAATCAATTTAAAAGTATCCCTCTCGCCACCGGTTCGCTGGGGCATGGACTGCCCTTTGGAGCAGGCATTGCTAAGGCGGCCAAGCTGAAGAAAAAAGATTCCTGCACATTTGTTCTGATGTCGGATGGGGAAACAAATGAAGGAACCACATGGGAAGCAGCACACTTCGCCCGGCATCATCAACTCGACAATCTTATCGTGATGATTGACAAAAACGGATTGCAGGGATTTGGTGAAACGAAGGAAGTACTAGGCGACACTTCAACTCCGGCACAATGGAGTTCATTGGGGTTTGATGTATTTGAAACCGACGGACATGATGTGAATCAAAACATCAGGCTTATTGCAAAGCTAAGAGGTGAAAATAATGGAATGCCGAAAGCAATCATCACTCAAACTGTAAAAGGGAAAGGGATATCCTTCATGGAAGGAAAATTAGAATGGCATTACCTGCCAATTCCCGACATTCAACTGGTACAGGCAAGAGAAGAAATCACCCGCAATTATCTTTCGTGAGTTATGGACATGAGTCCCGAATACATTGAAAAAGTAAAACGGCTCGAAGGTCCCATATTTGTTTTTGGGGCGAGCGGCTTCATCGGCGCCAATGTGTTCAATTCTATTTTCAAAATACGAAGTGATTGCTTTGCGCTCACACATCAGTATTTGCAGGCATGGCGGCTACGCCTGCTGGATGTTCCTTATGAAAATATTATTCATTGTGACGTTACATTATTGTCATCGGTAAAAAACGTTTTTGAAAAATTTCATCCGCAAACCGTTTTTAACATGGCCGCGTATGGTGCCTATTCGAAGCAGCAAAATGTAAATTTGATTTATGAAACCAATGTGCTGGGGACGCTGAATGTTCTCGGGAACTGCGGCGATGTTGCAGCGTATGTGCATGCCGGCACCAGTTCAGAATACGGACTCAACAGCGCCGCCCCTGTAGAAAACGCAACACTCATTCCCAACAGCAATTATGCTGTATCAAAAGTTTCTGCTTCTTACCTCATCGAATACTACTCGCAATTTCACAACATCAATGCAATTAATCTGCGGCTCTATTCGGCATACGGAGCGTGGGAAGAACCGGACAGGCTTATCTCGAGTCTCATTGAGAACATCCGCAAAGGAAAGCTTCCTCCTTTTGTTTCACCCGACATCAGCAGGGATTTTGTTTTTGTCGGAGATGCCGTGGAAGCATTTGTTGATGCAGCATTGAACATAAATGGCGAGACGAAAGGAAAATCATTCAACATTGCTTCCGGAAAAAAAACCACTATCCGTGAGCTGGTGAATGTGGCTATCCAAGAATTCAACATTACTGAAAAACCTGAGTGGGGAAGCATGCAAAACAGGAGCTGGGATTTGAAAGACTGGTACGGAAATCCTGAGAGCGCACATAAATACCTCGGATGGAAAGCAAGTACTGATTTGGCAACCGGGTTAAGGAAAACTTTTAAGTGGCAGGAAAAAATTAACTACACTCAAACGATAATCCCTGCCTTTAAAAATCCGAAATTGAACCCGGTCATTTCCGCGGTGATTGCTTGTTATAAGGATGCGCAAGCCATTCCCGTCATGTATGAGCGGTTGGTGAAAATGTTTAACGAAATAAAAACCCGCTATGAAATTATTTTCGTCAACGATGGCTCACCGGACAACACTGAAAGTGTTCTTGAAAAAATATGCGATCAGGATTCAAGCGTAATTGGTATCACGCATTCGCGCAATTTCGGATCGCAATCAGCCTTCCTCAGCGGAATGCAGATTTCAACCGGCGATGTCGTGGTACTCATGGACGGTGACTTACAAGACCCGCCTGAAATAATTCCGGAGTTTTATAAAAAATGGCTGGAAGGATATGAGGTAGTGTATGGCAAGCGTGTCAAGAGAGAAGCGTCTCTTCTTTTAAATGTATTGTACAAATCCTTCTACCGCCTTTTTCATAAGATGTCCTACATCAACATTCCGGTTGATGCCGGCGATTTTTCGATGATGGACAGAAAAGTGGTGAATGAATTGGTCGCGCTTCCCGAAACCGAACAGTTTCTTCGGGGACTGAGAGCGTGGGTTGGATTTAAACAGACCGGCGTAGATTATGTGCGGCCTGAAAGAATGTTTGGCAAGTCAACCAATAACTGGAGAAAAAATATCTGGTGGGCAAAAAAAGCAATCTTCTCATTCAGCTTTATTCCTCTCGAACTCATGACGTACATGGGATTTATTTTAACCGGCATTTCCTTTCTGGCTTTGATCGCGCAAATAATTGACAGGCTCCTGCAACCTGACATTCCACATGGAGTCACAACGATTATTGTACTGGTACTTTTCTTTGGTGGTATTCAGTTGCTGGCGATTTCCTTTATCGGAGAATACATCAGTAAAATATTTGAGGAGACAAAAAAGCGTCCTAAGTTCATTCGTAAAGGGATCAGGAAGAAAGGGAAATATTATGATAGCATTGACAAAATGTAAAAGTTATTGCAAAAGTATTTCGTCATGCTGAGGAAAATAGTTGTGATGCAAAGGTCAGTGAATGGATGCCGATGCATAACAACGGCACAACAATAAGAATGGATAACGCAGGAATTTATTTCCTGCGGCTTCAAAAAAATTAAAAGGTCTTGCGAAAAACATTTTCTGATACCATCGAAAAACTTGCTGTGAAGGATAAGGACATTCTTTTTCTCACAGGGGATTTGGGATTTAATGCATTCGAAAACCTTCGCGAATCTATTGGTGAACGATTCATCAACATGGGAGTAGCGGAACAGAATATGGTTGGGGTGGCAGCAGGATTGGCTCACCAGGGATTTAAAGTTTTTTGCTACAGCATTGCTCCGTTCATCATCTATCGTTGTCTGGAGCAATTCAGAAATGACGTTTGCTTTCATAAGCTTCCGGTATTTCTTGTTGGCAACGGGGGAGGATATGGATATGGAATCATGGGGTCATCTCATCATGCGCTGGAGGATATTGCTTGTATCAGCGGGCTACCCAATGTAACCTGCTATGTTCCGGCCTTCAACGATGATCTGTCGCCTTTGCTCAATGAAATTGTTTCCGCCGCTATGCCTGCCTATCTGAGATTAGGATTGGGGAAGAAATCACCTGCAGAGCGTATGGTCATCGGAGCATTTACTGAAATAATTAAGTCGGAAAAACCTGCGGCAACAATCATTGCACTCGGACCTTTGGTAAATAATATTCTCGATGCATTATCGAACCCTGATTTAAAAAACAGCTTCGATTTATTTACACTTCAAACGTTACCCATGCAGCTTCACAATCGGATCATTGAATCCATAAAGAGCAGCGGCAACCTGGTGATCGCAGAAGAGCATAAGTCGGAAGGAGGAATCGGGGAAAGAATTTCATTGCAATTGCATGAAAGAAATATTCGGATTAACAAGTTTGTGCCCCTCGCAGCAAAAGGATACCCCGATGACCGCTATGGCAACCAGGACTTTCATCAAAAACAATCAGGGCTTGATAAGGAAAGCATTGAAAAAGTTTTAAAAGATTTTAAAAGTGCTGCACTTTAGACGCTGTCAAGAATGCTTCAAATGCGGGGTCATGGTCAGCGATTCCCGGTTTTCAAATGGAACAAGCAGAAATGATTGTGCACCCGCCCCGACGCTGACACGAAACGAGCCCCTTGCTAACTCCCGGCTAATCGTGCCCGCTTAAAATATGCGCTTACAAACAACAAGATCAAAAACAAAACACATCCGGCCAGACTACAAATAAGGGAGGTTATGAAGTAGCGATTGGTATATATAAGTTCAATAGTGTTCTCACCTTTATCCAGCAGCAAACCAATTAACCCTCCGTCAACAATAAAAATCTTTTGCGCGTTACCGTTGACAGAAGCCGACCATCCTTTGTCAGATGGAATGGATAGAAACAAAAGCTCTTTTTTCGCGCATGAAATTTTTCCGGCAATGTGTGTTTGCTGAAACGAGCTGATCACCATTGTATCTTTTCTTAAGCTGTCAATAGCAGCTGTGTACAAATCGTTATTGAAGCTTTTTGTACTATCTATTCCCTGCACTCTTTGCAAATCCACAAAATAGTTTTGCATGCTGTCAGGAATTAAGAATGCTATCAGCAAAGCAACATCAAGATAATTCTTACCTACCTTTTTAAAATCTGACTGTAACATGTAATGATCGTATGCAAACCCCAAAGGCAGCGAAAATTTATTTTCAAGCACATTTACATCTCCAAAACGCGCGAGTGAATCGAATTTGAATTTCATACCGGGTTGGATAGCATTTTTCAGGAGCAAATATTTCACGGAACAAATGTCTTCGAGAAGAAAATGCCCCCGCACACCCGGCGCCCAGCGTGTCAGGGTTTCATCGCTCGCATCTATTACACCGCAATCTCCCAGAAAATGGATGTAGTTAATTTGATTGAAGGAATTGTAAGCGGTAGTGCCGAAATAGTCCTGCGCCATGCCGTCGTTGATGCTCGCATGCATAGCGGGTGTTGAAGGGTAATCCTTGTCAATGCGGAAGAAGCCATGATCTTTTGTTTTCAGGAATGACACCGCATCAACAGTGTAATCATTGTAACCATCCCGGCTCTTCAATTCAGCAATGCTGACGACTTTGCGGTTCGATGTGGTGGTGTAACCCTGGTAACTGAATTCAATGCATAATAAAATGAGAAGCACATATTGTAATGTTGATTTATCTTTTTGACGGGCAAGAAAAATTATTAGCAAAGAGTAAAGAATAATCAGCAGCACAGCAAGAAAAAACAATGGCTTGCTTTTGATCTCAGTGATCGTTGTGGTACTTACAGCAATGAGTAAACAAAGCGCCGCAAATGCTGACACCACAACGTTTACTTTTCTCATTTCGGTGTTCAATAATTTTAATGCCTGAACAGCGGGATAGATCAACGCTATAGCAACGCAGAGAGAAAATACACGATAGTAGTCTCCTGTAAAAAACCAAAACGTGTATCGCAGGTACGGAAGTGCAATAGGCAATATCCAAACAGCAAGAAAGAGCAGATAAATTTTTCTTTTTCGTTTTTCGAATAAGGTGAATGAAAGCGGAACTAAAATCAAAGTGAGGATTCCGCAATAGAGCAGCGGCGCTTCGAGGTAATTCGTCCATCCCTTGAAATTAATTCCTGATCCCATCAGGTCGTTTGAAAAAATTCTTGAGAACGCAGTCTTCAATTGCTGTGCATCTATCAGGTGGAATATTGAAGTTGACTGCAACTTATTTGCATACGAGCTTGCGCCGCTTCCTCTCGGGCTTTCCAGCAGTTGAATAATATTCGGGACTAAGAAAACGGAACTGATGAGCAGACCCAGCGCGGCATAACCTCCCATTTTGCCGAACAACAGCAAAAGCGGCTTTGACGAAAATGTTTCTTCCTGCTCGAAGAATCGCATCAAAGCATATATCCCAAGAAAAATTCCATACACGTATAAATTAAACGGCTGTGAAATTCCAACCGAGAGAATTGCGATTGGAAACAGAATCCATTTTCCCTGCAGAAACAATTTTTCAAACGCAAGGATCAGCAAGGCCAGGTTGAATGCTTCAAAAGAAAAAAGATACCAGCCGCTGCCGAGAATCATGAACCCGCTGAATGAAAAAAGGAGCGTTCCGACCACGCACGTGAAACCATCCTTCACCACGAGTCGCAGGTAAGAGAAAAAAATCATTCCGGTGAGAACCACTTTTGCGAACTCTTTCCAGGCGAGTAAGTATGGAATGTGGTCTTTGCCGCTGTAGTAAATAAAAAGATCGAAAGGGTCACGGAGAAAAAAAGGCAAAATATTTTGTCCCATCCCATAGCTGAATGTCCATGAAGGAAATGCATACTGCTGCAAATAAGTAGCGTACATGCACATGGTGGGATAGGAGGCATTCAGTGTATCACTGCCGATGTCTTTGAAGAGATACACATTCTTCATCAGCAGGTAATCTTTGAAAATGATGAACGCTATCAGCGAGGTCAATCCAACTGCAACGGCGAATGCATGTTTCTCAAACAGCGGATTCTTAACCGGCGCAGAAATTAATTTCGGTTTAGGAGTTTGTGCAGGCGCTGGTTTCTTCTCTTTTTTTGTTGACACGTAACACTTCTTTCAGACAAAAGTAATTTTTAAGAGTTGTGATTTTATTTCAGTCAGAAGAAATTTCCTGACAGAGAATGGACCGGAATATCTCAAAATAAAAACGCCCCGGTTTATCAGGGCGCTTTCACTACACACAAGAAACACATTATTCACTTACAATCGTGATCGGCAGCACCATCTGAACATTCACCGCATGATTGTTATTCAATCCCGGGTTCCAGTGCGGACTTTTGAGTAAAACATTTTTTGCTTCATTGGCACAATCAATTCCGACATCGTTACGCAACACTTCCACACGAGTAAGCGAGCCGTCTCTCATAATCACAAAACGGAGGATAAGTTTGCCCCCGTTATTTCTTCCTGTGGCGGAGGAACCATCGCAACTGAAATGCCTTTGAATATACCTCGTGAATGCCCGGTCACCTCCGGGAAAGGAAGGCATTACATCAGCAATCGCTCTGAAGGAATCAATAGTATTTCCGGATGGTAAAGAGTCGGACGCAAATCCCTGCTTTCTGATATTGTCACCACTTGAACTGGTGTCACCATGGAGCGCCGAATTATTTCCAACCGCTTCAGCAGTTACAGAATCATGTTTTTCCGGGTGCTCAAGTGCCGTATCGTTTACAATTAAAGTGGCGGGCAAATCCGGTCTTGTATGATCCTGATGCATGGTCTCCACCTTTTTTTTCTCAACAGTGAAAATTTGCAGCGTGTCGAAACTTGTAGGGAAGGGATCTGAATTTATTTGGGGCGGCTTGCGATGCAGCGCGAGAGAAATAAGCAAAAAGATCAGCAATGAGGAGGTAGCGATCAGGAATGCTTTTAGCAAGCGATCATTGTAATGCTTGCGCAACTCGTAAGCGCCGTACAATTTGTTTCGATTGGCGAAGATGATTTCATTCAGATCGCTGACCTGCTTAAAACCGGTTGGAATTGTTCTCATGATGTGGAAGTTTTTTTCTACAACGGGAGATGCAGGCTCATCATTTTTTCCATAATATTTTGTGACGGTCGTGTGACTCGAATTAGCGACCAGTCCAAATAGATTGTCATTCCGACGCAGGAGGAATCTGCTGCGGCATCGAAGCAGATAGATTACTTTTTCGTCGGAATTGATGGAGAGTTTTTTTTATTTTGCTTCAATGAAAAACTACAACTTCTTTGTCTACATCATTACAAATTATAACAAGACCGTTCTTTATATCGGGGTCACCAATAACTTAGAAGAACGTATTAAAGAGCACTACAGCAATCGCGGCAAGCCGGAAAGTTTTGCCGGCCGATACAACTGCTTTTACCTCCTTTACTACGAGCGATACGAAGACATCAAAGTTGCGATTGAACGCGAGACACAATTGAAAGGATGGAGAAGAGAAAAGAAAGATGCACTGATCAAAGAAGAAAACCCGAATTTTCGTTTTTTGAATTCAGAACTATTCGAAGTGTGGCCGCCCCAAGGTTTTTAGCTGCAAATGCTATTACTCAGACGAGAGAATCAGGAGTGAGCATGGAACTGCAAATAGATTCCTCCTTCGTCGGAATGACAGAAACTCGGAAAGAAACTCGAAAATCGTGACGTACGAATCAGGAATCCCGATTTAATCGGGAGAACTCGCGATACGCGATACGCGAATCGCGATCTCATCACTCCTGCGCTTTCACCACTTGCAGAACGTCAGTGTGATCATCTGATTTCACTCTTAAAAAATATACACCATTAGCTGCGTGCTGTAAGAATTCAACAGGCAAATTATTCAGGCCGCAGCAGAATGTTTCCGGAAAAGAATTCACTTTTCTTCCTATAATATCAAAGGCATCTACGGTTACATGCTCAGGAGAATTCTCAAAAAATAAAATGTCAAAAGTGGTCGCGAATGGATTGGGAAAAATCAGGGGTTTACGGTTGTTGATAAAAGAGGAGCTGCCTCCCAAAATAGAATCAGCCAAAACAAAGTCAGGTATGCCGTATCCGAAAGAGTCATTTGGAGTAAGGTATAAGCTGGCACTCTGAATGATGGCGTTAATGATCTGCATATTGTTCTTATCCTGGTGTGCCTGCCACAAACATGCAACAAGTCCTGCGAGAATGGGATTGGAAAATGAAGTGCCGCTGCCGGGATAAGTAGTATGATGAGACGGTGCGGGGTCAATCACCCAGGTGTGAATGCCTTGCGCAACCACCGTCGGTTTTATCCTTCCATCCGAGGTGGGCCCGTGCGAACTGAATTGTGTAATTGTTCCCGTAGAATCTGTTGCTCCTGTAGTGATAATGCTGTCAGCATCGCCGGGTGCGCTGATGTAAAACCACGGATGCCTTCCTTCATTACCTGCGCTGCTGCACACGATCATTCCCTTCCTGGCCGCCATCACCGCTGCGATGCTTGACATACAGGTGTGCCCGTTCATGTCAGCATACGTGTGATTGAAAATGGAATCGGTAAATTCCGTGTAGCCGAGCGATGAAGAAATAATGTCGGCGCCAACACTGTCTGCTGCTTCTGCTCCTGCGGCCCAGTTGTGTTCTTCAATCGGATATTCTGATGACACATCTTCGGTCACGTACAAATAGACGCATGCCTTTGGAGCAGTGCCAATTTCAAATCCCGGTTTGTCGGCCGCAATGGAAGAAAGAACTTCTGTGCCATGCGTTGCATAACTGAACACGGTGTCGGTTCCCTTCACAAAATTCCATTTGCCGGCTATCCGGTGCTCCAGGAACAGTGAGTCAAAAATATCGAGTGAGTCGGGATGAGTGTTGTAAAAGCCTCCATCAAGAATAGCCATCACCATTCCCTGTCCGCGATAACCTTTATCATGCAGTACCTCGCCATTCAGCATATCAATCTGGTGGAAAGCAGGTCCGTAATCGAAAGAATTGGGTGAAGAAGTTTTCTCGGGGAATCCTCCCGGCAATGGGGCATCATGCTCGAATTTGTCCCGCTGTATTACATTGGGATTTGCATTGCGCAGCGCAACCGGATGGGCTGATTTCACAAACGGTAAATTGCTGATAGCAACAAGCGCCAGTGAATCATCTGTTTGAATGGAAATAGAATTGAGCCACTTGCTGCGATTTAAAAGTTTTACTCCGGTGGCTAATACCTGCTGAATGTACGATGGATTGATGGGCAGATCACTCTTCACAACCGGAATGTTGTAACGGTTGCGCCGGTCAATCGAGCGCTGTGAAAGATATTGTGATGGATTGGAAGTGGAGTAGGGGTTGTTGTCTTTATCAGTGAACTCGATGATGTAGCGGTGATAGAACGTGGTTTGGGAAAAAGATTTTTGAGAAAAGAAAATCGCGCTAACCAAAAGTGAAAGCGCTGTGACAGATATTTTTTTCAGTTTCATAGAGAGCCAAAAATAAATCATGTTGAAGACACTGTTGCCTTTCGCTTCTTACAGTTTCCAACCTGAGAGGTTGATCGCATGTCCACCGGTCGAATTATTTCCTGGATTTTGGAAAGACAATAATTGCCGCACAAAAGCTGTTGGTGAACACAACCGGAAGAGGTGGCAAGATTGATCTTACAATAAGCGATCTTTACAAGTGCTAAGAATTTTAAGAAATGATTTTGAAAATTTCCCTTCTCTTTTATTTGGATGTGATCACTCAAAAGGTTGAAGAGCTTACTCTCTATATGCTCCAACTCCAAAACCAAATTGATGAACTAAAAAAGAAGATGTATGAAAAATAGACTCAAATTATGTTGTCTGTTATTTATCATTGCAAGCTGCAAATACGAAGACGGACCATTGATAAGTTTGGTTTCGCCGGAGAAACGAATAATGGGCTTCTATACAATTGATTTTGTGGAAGAGAATGGTATAGATCAAATGGCTCGAATTGATACATTAAATATTACCTATTTCTCTTTTGGCGGCCCTATGGAAATCGATCCAAATGTTAATACGTTTGATGTTCTAATATCAAATTCTGTGTTTTACTATTCTGAATGGAATTTTGTAGGTAGTGATGAGAAACAACTTTATACAGGAACTTTTGGCTGTGGTTCTCATCCACCGGATATTGTTCCAGCATTTCAACCGCTACCTGGATTTCGCGGGTCGTGCTCGTGGGATTCTATAGTGCTTTGGAATATAACCAAACTAACCCAAAAGAAATTATGGTTAGAAGCTCAAATCAATAACAATAACTATGAAGTCCATCTAAAACCACTATAGCCATGACCAACTTTTGTCCGTGGTCGGCGTCTCCCCCGACCACCGCTCAGATATAATCCATGTAATGAGTGAGGAACGGAAATGATTCTTGGTTCAGGATATAAAACGTTGCTGAAGAAAAGTGATATTGTTCCGGAGTTTCTACCAGGTTCCATTTCCTTTCATAGGATTCAAATGCATGCAGGATAATTTTTGCTCTGCAATTTCCCTGCTTTTAACTTCCTTAATTCGTGAATGCCGTTCCCAAAAATGATACTGTCGGTCGTGTTGTGTTGAAATATAATTTGCTAACAAAGATGGATCATGCACCAACAAATCTTTTTTGAATTGATGCGCTGTAAAACTGAAGCGAAACCGGAGCGATAGTGGTCGGCGGGGACGGCGAACACGGACAGAGAATAAATTGATGCGGTTTTTTTGCCTACTGCCTATTGCTTACTGCCTATTGCGTACTGCCAACTGCTACCGAATCACCGTCACATTCCCAACATACTCTTCCTCCAAAGGAAGCCCCTTATCATCCATTTTTGTGTTGCAGTGGGCTTTGATATAGTAGAGGTATACCTCCATTGCCTGCGGCGCCCCGTTGTAACTGCCACTGAATTCACCGGGTGAAACGTGAAAATCATAAATCTGGATTCCCCACCTGTTCCACACCCTCATTTCTTCAATAGTGTAACAAGGATTGTTGATGATGATATGCCACGTATCATTCACGCCATCGCCATTGGGAGTAATTGCCGTTGGAATAAAAATCGCAGGCGGCGGAACCACCACGTAAACAATTACACATGCGGTATCAATACAACCGTTGTATCCCGTTGCTGTTACACAATAGGTAATAGTATCAGGAGGAGTTGCTACAGGGTTATAGATAAGATCATCACTGAGATACAGGGGAGGATCCCAGCTGAAAAATTGATTGCCTGTGGTGTCGGCTAAAAGCTGAACCGGTTCCCATCCTTTCACGATGCTGTCAGGAACTGCAGTCACAGTCACGCTATTGGTCATCACATCAATGTCAATAGTTTTCGTCAATGAGCATCCCCGTGAATCAACAACAGTGACTTCGTATGTTGTTTGCTGCGAAGGATAAACGGTAGTAGTATCAGTGGTTGCGCCATTGCTCCAGGTATAGGTAAGCGGTCCTGTTCCAGTGGCCGTGCAACTGAGAAATGCGGCAGTGTTTGCACAAACTGTAGTATCGTTTGAAACCTGCAATGTGAGCGGAACAAAAATCGTAGTGCTTTCGGGAATCACTAAACCTGTTGACGGAGTGCTGTTACTTCCCGCTAAGGCTCCATTGGTAGTCCCGCTGCATGCGAGACCTGTGGTGATGCCGCTGTTTCCTCCGGTAGTTTCGAGTGTAACGGGGGGAAGTGTACCACCACTCACCCAAATCATTCCTGCACCACCGCCCCCACCTGGACCGAAGCAGGAATCAGAGCCGGATGAACCATTGTCAACGCTTCCGCCTAAACCACCATTCACGCTTATCGTAACTGCACTTACATTAGTTACATCGAGCAACACGGTGCCGCCCCCGCCACCGCCTCCGGCACCATCGTAAGAGGCGAGCGTAGATGTTACATCAGCACCGCGGGCAAGAATGTTAAAGTTGTTCCCAACGATAGAATTTGCGCGAATGAAAATGATTCCTCCTCCGTTGGCTCCTTCTGTAGCACCATTGGAATTATCATCGCCTGCGCCACCGCCACCGCCTGCGAAAATCAGGTTTGCGGCATTTGAATAGCTTAAAGCATAACCGCCGATGCCGGGATTATCACCATTGCACCCGGCGGTAACATTGATTCGTTGTCCGCCTTGACCACCGGCAGCTCCGTTGCTTCCACCGCCGCCGCCTGTATTGCTGTCATTACCACCGCCTCCGCCGTTTGCCGGTGCGCCTCGTCCCAGATTTTGATAGAGTGTTCCTGCAATGCCCTCGCCTTTATTGGCGCCGCCGGATAATAAAAGCGTGGAGAGATAGCCATCGAACCCCAATCCGCCTGCAAAACAAAACCCATCATTAAACACAGCCGCTCCGCGAAATCCTAAACCGGTTACATCTATGTCAGCATTCAATGTCACTGTTCCGCTGGCGATGAAGGCGACCACCCCCCCGGTTGCTCCGTCCCACGGCTGAGCAGTTACCGGCGCAGCGATATTCACGTCAACATATTGAGGAACGAGAATCAATTGTACACCATGCGCAACATCATACGAGCGCAAAAGGATTTCCTGGAAGGTAATGATGTTGTTCGTGACATCGAGAACGGTAAGCAGTTCATAGTTGCCGGCACCATTGTAGTTCGAAACGGTTCCGTAAGAGGGTGAGTCAGATGTATCAATGTCGGCACCCTGCATTTGCATGAGCAGCACTTTATCTCCTATGTTTATTCCAACAGCAATCATCGGGAGCCCGACGCGGTTGTTGCACATGTCAAAGGAGGTCACCGGCCAATAGGTGTTGATTACACCGCCGATTTGTGTTTGGGCGGAGGAATTGCTTAATGCGGAAGTAATAAGAATGATTAAGGACGTAAGACGTAAGACATAAGACGTAAGACGATTGTAATGAAATGAGGGGAGTGCCTTTAATTTTTCAATTAATCTAACTATGAGTGTCATTCCGACGAAGGAGGAATCTATTGAGTAATGCAGCAGCGATAGATTCCCCCTTCGTCGGAATGACAGACTTGCGGATTGAGTTCCCTTCATTGAGGCTTTGATTTCATTTTTCCTTTCCAAAAAATCCTGAAATAATCAGTGAGGCAGCATTACGATCTTAAATGTTTTGCTGAAGCCGGGATAGTCAAACTGCAGGAAGTAAACTCCAGGAGCGAGCTGATCGTGTTTCATCGAGATTGAAGACTCGTGCCTTCCTTCCTCTTTCAAACTCTTATCATCCGCCGTAAGGTCCTTCATCATTTGACCGGAGAGTGAATACAGGCGGATGTTCAAATCAACATGCTGCGTGAGCTCATAGCTGATCATGAAGTTATCCTGCGTGAGGGTAGGAAATACATTCAGCGAAGTGATGTGCGCATCATCAATGCCGGTTACCTCCTTGAAGTGCGCGACAATGTCGTCAGTAGTGAACAGCGTGAACGAAGCATTCGCGGAAGTTGAGTTAGGATTCACAAAGTGATTGCTCAATTCCCAATAGTCGAATTGATATCCTGTTGCCGGATGGGCTGCAAGATCAATTTGATCACCGCTCAGGTACGATGCTGCGAACGGGTATGTGGGAGGTGTTGTTCCCTCGATCGTCACTGTTCCTGAAGATGTGGGAGCTACATCGAGCGTGAGCCCGAATGCGGGAAGAACATTTTTGAAATGTGCAATAATGGTATCGCTCACAGTGAGATTGAGAAACATCGAGTCAACATTGATGTTTGGATTCACGATGTTGTTATTCACTTCCCAATAATCAAATTCCATGTTGCTGTTGATGTGCGGAATGGCTTTGAAACCGAGATCAACTCCTCCGAAGTAACTGCCATACCACGGGTACGACGTAGGAGCAAGGGTATTCACGTGCACATCACCTACGCCGGCCGGTGCCACCATTACTGTGAGATCAAAGGGACCCGTAACATCATAGCAACCCACGATGCCTGAATCAATAAAGGCGCAGCGGTCAGTGATGAAGGTTTGCAGGTAAGTAATATTAGTTTGCCAGGCGCTCATCGTTCCTCCCCAGCGTGCAATCTGTCCGGGCATTTCCGGAGTGAGCACATCAGAAAACCAGTTTGACAATGCCAGCATCGTATCGCAACTTAATGAAGTGTTGAGCAAGTCAGCAAAGCGGTTGATGTATTGATTTTTGAAATCAGGATTTACCATCAGCCAGTTAAGGATATCCATTGCAGCCATATCAGGCCCTGCATTCTGATAGGTCTGGCTAAGATCACAAGGATCAACGGTAGCACCGGTGTTTGACCATCCTGTATAATTTTCTCCCAGTCCAAGAATATTGTCTTCATCCCAAAATGCATACGTCCATTTCGTTCGCTCACCATTCGGGTTTCTTCCGCGCCACCATGCCGTGTTCCAGTTAATCCAATCGCAATCCACCAAGTAAGTGTTCGCCGCCATGTAGTCAATTACACTCTTGAAGTTGAGGCGATCTTTCACGTGATCATAGTTTGCCTGTATCAGCATGCTGTTGGCCTGCATGAAGTAGTAGAGGTTGTTCCATGCGGTGTCGCTTCCGTAAGGTATCTGCAATCCTCCCCAGAATTTCAACACATCAATATCATTCTCACCCTGGTTAAAATAATGATCGGTGTAATCGGGTTCATCTACTTTCTCTCTCAAATCATATATCCCCCAGTATTCACCATTGATGTACATGATCATGGGCTCGTAAGTGCGCACATCAATTTCAAGATGCTGACGCAGTGCAAGAGTGGCCGCATACGCATCACGCATGTGACATCCGCCGCCGCTGCCCCAGCTAAAGGGATAGTTGTCAGAAGCACCAGCCTTCATAATAATATGGTCATAGTTGTTCCTGTTTTTCTCTGTGAAGATCGGGTAATCCATAATGTGAGAATAGCCGTAATCATCTTCCATTTCAAAGTCAATTCCCTTCTGAGGAAAGGCCCATGAATCATTTCCGTGCGGGTCAACTTTTCCCATGCCTTCGAATTGAAAGTTGTGCTGCTTGTCAAAGAATTCGATGTAAGCATCAATGTTCCATAGGTACCAGCCGTTGAAGAGGACATCAAAATCGGTGGAGGAAAGTGATATCACATAGTAGTGCGGATCGTAGTTTGGCTCATTGATGAAGTAAGTATTCACTTCTTCAAGACTCGGGAGCATATCAGGTTGTGAACTGAAGGCTCGTGCCCTCACAACTTCTGTGGAAGAAACAGTGATGGCCCCTGCGTAAACAGTGGATGCTGTTGTAGGAACGGATCCATCAGTAGTATAGTAGATGGTTGCATTAGGATCAGCGTCAGTGATTGTAACGGTTTGCGATGATGCATAAAATCCCTGCAGAACGTCAGCCACAGGTCTCACAACATAATCTGTGAATGAGACACCATTCGACGCTGCCGGAGTAGGTGTATCAAATACTCCCCATGTTGGTCCGCCATTGGTTGTTCTTCCCCGCGAATTATTTTTCTGAGTAATCTGCAAGCTCACGCTGTCAACAATGGTAGCTGATGAATTGCTGAGAGCAATTTGTTCATACTTGGTTTGTGTGAGTTTGAAGTTGGTGTGAATGTTAGTGCCCACCACTTCATCTTTTGACGATGCCCACACAAGCAGAAATCCGTTCGCACCGATAGTAATACCGGGAGGAAATTGCCATTGGGTGAGATTAGCGTAGTCGTCGGTGAGATACCATCCGGTCAAATCCACTGTAGAGCCGGTGGTGTTATAGAGTTCAATGTAATCTTCATAGTTACCGTTTTGGTCAGTGATGATGCCGCGGTTAGAACATGAGTATTCATTGATAACTACTTGCGGGAATGATCGCTGTGCGATGAACAGGAAACCCGCAATGATGAAAAGGCGTAAATATTTTATCATCCTTGATTTTTTTGGAAGTGCTAAAATTAGGAAAAGAAAGTGAGATTGCAGGAGGAAATAATTCACATTTGAGATATGATAGATGTTAGAGGTTGAAGTTAGAAGAGAGAAGATAGAATTGAAGAGAGAACATAGAAGAGAGAAGGGTAGGGGTTGAATTGCTCGTGGGCACAACTGCTTTGGAGAGGTTGTGCATGATTGAATCGGGATTCGTTTGATACCGTTTGTATGCTTTCAGTTTTGATTTTGGTTTGCTGGTAGGTATCCGGGGAATTTGTGAGTAGCTCGCCGGGTCCGGTGGGCATTCTGTTGGGAATTTTGTTTTTTGGAATTTTATGAGTTGTATTTTGGTTTGATAATCTTTACACAAAACTTTTTTGCAATGAATCAACACGAACTTGCCACGTTTGGCTCAGGATGTTTTTGGTGCACGGAAGCATTCTTTCAGCGATTGAAAGGAGTGGAGAAGGTTACGTCAGGGTATTCAGGAGGGAAAATCAAAAATCCGACATACCGTGAAGTCTGTTCAGGATTGACGGGTCATGCTGAAGTAATACAGGTTACTTATGATCCTTCAGTAATCAGCTATGCCGATTTTCTCGAAGTCTTTTTCTCCACCCACGATCCAACCACGCTGAATAAGCAAGGCGGTGATGTTGGAACCCAATACCGTTCTGTAATTTTTTATCACAACGAAGACCAAAAAAAATCAGCAGAAGAATACAAAAAGCATTTGGAAGTATCGGGCGCTTTTAGCAAACCAATCGTAACTGAGATTTCTCCTTACACGGAATTTTTCCCTGCCGAAGATTATCACCAGGAATATTTCAACCGCAACGGGGAAGCGCCTTATTGCCAATATGTGATTGCTCCGAAGCTGCAGAAGTTTGTGAAGGGATTTAAGGAGAAGATGGTAAATGAGGGGATGGTGAATGAGTGAATAGTGAATAGTCATTGGTCATTAGTCATTAGTGGATTAAAGGAGTCAGTAGTTTTATTCTATAGGTTGAACATTATTAGAGATATTGTTAGTCTGTATTGATTGTGCATCCCGATTAAATCGGGGGAACTCGTATTACGTGAATCGTGAATCGTATTTTTAACTTCGTCCGGTAAATTTTAGCGAGTGGCGCCTTCCGGAAAGAAAAAAGCGAAAGTCTCTTCCCCCAAAGCAAATCAAAAAATTAAATCGCCGGCAAGAGCAAGCAGTCGTTTCTTTCCGATCTTATGCCTTACCGGGATATTGGTGATTACTTATGCATTGTATGCTGACGCACTCAGCTACGGCTTCACCAACTGGGATGATGATGTTTACGTGACCGAGAGTTCACTCATTCATCATCCTGAAAACACGATGCAGATGATTACCACTGAGGTTGGTGGCAACTATCATCCGCTTACGATGTATTCGCTGGCGATGGATTATAAGCGCACCGTGAATCTGCCGGCACAGCAGCAGGCAAAGGCTTTTCATTTTACAAATCTCTTTATTCACCTGCTGAATGTAGTGTTGGTATTCTTCTTCATGCGTGTACTCACGAAAGGACGGCTGTGGGTGAGCTTGGTTTGCGCGCTTTTCTTTGCGATACATCCCATGCATGTGGAATCGGTGGCGTGGGTGGCTGAGCGGAAGGATGTGCTCTACACATTTTTCTTTCTCATTGCACTCATTACATACCTGCGCTATCTTGACAGGAAACAGTTCGTATGGCTTCTTGTCTGCCTTGCCAGCTTTGTGTTGTCAGCAGCTTCAAAACCCGCTGCGGTGGTGTTACCAATCACACTGTGGGCGATTGATTATTTCCGTGGAAGAAAAATTGATGTGGGAATGATTACGGAAAAAATTCCTTTCCTGCTGATCTCCGTTGCGGCAGGAATACTCACGATCAAAGCACAGCAACAAGGAGGTGCAATAGATATCACGAAGCACTACACATTCTTTCAGAATTTCATTTTCGCCTCTTATGCCACCATGATGTACTTCATCAAGCTCGTGTATCCTTTCAGTCTCTCTAATCTGTATCCTTATCCGAATGTGGAAGGCAGGCCCATTCCGCTTGCTTACGATGTCGCTCCTTTAATCGTTGCTACCGGGCTTGCAGCTATTCTTTACTTCGGAAGAAAGCAACGTGTGATTTTGTTTGGCGTGGCGTTTTTCTTTATCAACATCATCCTGGTGCTTCAATTTTTTACAGTTGGTCAGGCAATCATTGCTGACCGGTATACCTATGTTCCTTATCTCGGATTGTTTATGATCATGGCATGGTGGCTTGAGGAAAAAGAAAATCCATTGCGGAAGTTTTCAATTCCGTTAAAACCAATTCTTACAGGAGTGCTTGCATTTTTCACGGTAATATTTATGATGCAAACTTTTCAGCGGGTAAAAGTTTGGAAAGATTCGGAAACGCTTTGGTCAGATGCCATTGAAAAATTTCCTCACCGTATTCTTGTTGCCTATAATAACCGCGGCATCATTTACCGGCATCAGAAGAAGTACGACCAGGCACTTGCTGATTTTAATGAAGTATTGAAGCTCAATTCAAAATATGAGCTTGCATGGGGTAACAAGGGGAACATCTATTTCGATCTTGACAGGAATGATTCCGCTATTGCCAATTACAATCGCGCACTTGCATTAAAACCGGAAATGTGGGAAACACTTGCCAACCGGGGAACAGCAAAGGCGAAAACGGGTGACTACCATGGTGCCATTAAAGATCTCTCGGAATCACTCGTACACTTTCCAACCAATACCTCCTCATGGCAGATGAGAGCGCTGACCTATTTCATGATGAAGGATTTTGAAAAATCAATTGCCGACGATCGCAAGGTAATTGTATTAGATCCCCGCGATGATGAATCGTACAATGAGATAGGCGTCTCACTTCAGAATCTTAACCGGTACAAAGAATCAATTCCTGAATTTGATAAAGCCATTGAGATCGCTCCTGAAAAGGGAAGTCATTATCTCAACCGAAGCTACTCTTGGAATGCACTGAGAGAAAAACAAAAGGCGATTGATGATGTTAAGAAAGCTCAGGCGCTTGGGATAAGAATTCCGTCTGAATATTTGCAGCAACTGAATTTGAAATGAATGTCTGAATGGGGATTTTTAGAATTGATAGTCATTAATCATGATTTTTTCTACACTTTTTGATTTCGCCTACTGGAATGTGTTTGAAGAGTGCGTTCTTGCGTTATTGCGAGGAAAATGCGTAGGCAATTGTGCGTTGGCTTGACGAAGCAATCCCCTGATTGAGCGGTTTCCTGTTTCCGAGGAGATTGTTTCGTCGCGCACTCGCTCATCCTCACGCTTTGCTCCTCGCAATGACGATCATTCGATATGTCGTCCTACAAATGAGCAAGGCAAGAAATGATCATTTCTTTGGGAATGACATTTCTGAACGAGAGGGACTATGATAACTTTCTTGAATTTCACAGTGAAAACCACTTTCTCACTTCCTATTTCCTTTCCCCGAACCAAAATTCTTCTTTCCCGAACTAAAATTCTTCTTCCCTCCAAATCTCCCCGGTTGCTTCTTCGGATTCCATGGAGTCGCAGCACCCAGCTCAGGAGGTAAAGCAAGTTTTGGAATCGTTTTTTCAATGAGTGCTTCAATTTGCGCAAAGCGATATTGATCATGAACATTCACAAACGTGATCGCCACACCCGTGGACTCAGCCCGTGCCGTGCGACCAACGCGATGCACATAATCTTCCGCATCGCCGGGCACATCATAGTTCACCACCAGCCCGATGTTTTCAATGTCAATTCCGCGGGAGAGGATATCTGTCGCAACAAGTATTTGTGTGGTGCGATTTCTAAAACCTAGCAAAACATTTTCACGCTCTTCCTGTGAGAGATCGCTATGTATGGCTTTGGCATTGAGATGCAATTGCCTCAACTCACGTTCAAGCGATTTCACTCCTGATTTGGTAGAAGCGAAGATGAGAGCGCTCGTGAATTTCTTTCCGGTGAGTAATGATTTCAGCAGCGGAGTTTTCTGCGAGTCATTTAATAAATAAGCACCCTGCAAAATTTTTTCTGCCGGTTTGCTCATGGCAATATTTATCTCAGAAGGATGGTGAAGAATTTTTCGGGCCAGCTCGCGCATCTTCGGTGGCATGGTAGCGCTGAAGAGAAGGTTCTGTCTTTTGGCAGGAAGGTAATTGATAATTCGCATGATGTCATCATAGAAACCCATGTCGAGCATCTTATCCGCTTCATCAAGAATCAAAACTTCCAACTGATCGAAGCGGTGACTTCCCATATTCAAATGACTGAGTAATCTTCCGGGCGTTGCGATCACCACGGATGCTCCTTCCTTCAGTGCCTTCTTCTCGCGGTCGAAAACTTCTCCGCTGCTTCCGCCATAAACAGCCATTGAACTTGCATGCGTGAAATAGGCGAAGCCCTGGAATGCCTGGTCAATCTGCTGGGCAAGTTCACGCGTGGGCGCAATGATGAGTGCTACCGTGTGAGGGATTTTATTGTGTGAAATGTGATCCAGCAATGGAAGCAGGTAGGCCGCCGTTTTTCCCGTACCTGTTTGCGCACAGGCAATAAGGTCTTTTTTGTCAATGATGATCGGAATCACCTGCTCCTGGATTGGAGTGGGTTTGATGAAACCCATTGCATCAAGTCCTTCAAGCAAAGGTGGAGTGAGATGAAAATCGGAGAAAGTCAAGAGAGAATAAAATAATTGTACGCGAAGGTAGCGGAATATGTTTTTAACCCTCTGATCTGGCTCCGCACAGTCCTGCGCTCGCTTCTGAAAGCCAATTCAGCTAAATTTGGTTGCTCTCAAATTTTCATTGTGAAAAAAATCATGCTGCTGTTTTCATTTCTGTTTTCAGAAATCATTTCATCACACGCCACTACATGGCACGTGGGTGCTGCTCAATTGTACACGGCGCCGAGTGAAGTTTCCTCACTCGTTCTCGACGGAGACACTGTGGCAATTGATGCCGGTACTTACGATTCTGATGTTGCATATTGGGCAGCTAACAATTTATTTTTGAAAGGTGTTGGTGGCTTCGCTCACCTGAATGCGAATGGACAAAGTTATGGTGGAAAGGCAATTTGGGTGATTGGTGGAAATAACACCACCATTGACTCGATTGAATTTTCGGGATGCACAGTTGCTGATCACAATGGAGCGGGAATCCGGCAGGAGGGAGTTAATCTCACCGTTCGTGATTGCTACTTTCACGATAATGAAGAAGGAATTCTTGCGGGTGATAATGCCTCGAGCGACATTCTTATCGAGTACACTGAGTTCTACAACAATGGCTACGGTGACGGATACAGCCATAATCTTTACATCAACCATGTTCACTCGCTAACTTTTCAATACAATTATTCTCATCACGCCATTATTGGTCATGAAGTGAAAAGCAGGGCATTCAACAACTACATTTTGTACAACAGAATTACCAATGAAGAAACGGGCACAGCGAGTCGTGAAATTGATTTACCGAATGGCGGGCACACCATCATCCTCGGAAATGAGATTGAACAAGGACCGCAGAGCACGAACTCTAACATTATTGGTTACGGGCTCGAAGGATTAACCAATCCTGAGTCACAATTGTTTGTGGTGAACAACACGATTGTGAATGACAAAAGCAATGGAAGCTTTCTCGATGTAGAAGATGGAGCATCGCTGTGTAAAGCATACAATAATATTTTCGCCGGAGCCGGTACCATTCTTACCGGCACACCCTTAAGTCTTGATTCTTCTCACAATCTTTATTCAACGGTTAATACCGCGGGTTTCGTTGATGCTGCTAACTACGATTATCAGTTGCTGTCTTCTTCGCCGGCGATTGACAACGGCACCAACCCCGGGTTTGACAGCACGTTTTCTTTAACGCCGATTCATGAGTATGTGCATCCTCTTGCCATGATGAACAGGATCGAAAATGATTCTCTCGACAATGGTGCACATGAATTCGGAAATCCATCAAATGTTTTTGTTCCGGAGAAAGAACCATTCGCACTTTTTATCTTTCCTAATCCGGTTACTTCATCAGTAATTCTGAAACCCAAGGGAGTGCTGCCTGAAAATTCCGCTCTCATTATTTACAAATTACCCGGCTATGTGGTAAAAAATATTTTGGTGGAAGGGAGAAATGAAATTTTGATTTCTGTCGAGCGGCTTCCTGATGGGATTTATTTCTGGAAGCTTGTGGGCGCCAACAGAAAAGTTTTAGCGGAGGGAAAATTTGTCAAACAATAATTGTCATCTAATACAACGATTCAAAATACCAGCTTCAACACCAACCCAATAATCGCAGCGATAAGTATGAGCATTGGTTCCTGAACTTTCTTAACATATAAAAGCGCAAGGACTGTTGCCACCGCAATTAACACAGAAGGGATATCAAGGGTGACTGAATGATTTTGTGTGAAAGTGTTGATAGCAATCACCACCACCGCTCCGGCTAATGCGCCTATCACCGCTGCTGTGATACCATCTACAAATGCTTTAATAGAAGTGTTCTTCGCAATCTTTTTGAAATACGGCGCAGGAATTACTGTAAGCAAATAACAGGGAAGAAATGTTGCTAACGCGGCAACGCTTGCACCGGCAACTCCAGCGGTCAGATAGCCAATGAAACCTACGGTGATCACCACCGGCCCGGGCGTGATCATCGCAACGGCCACGGCATCGAGAAATTCTTTTTCATTCAGCCAGTGAAACTGATCCACCACACCACCATGTAAAAAAGGAACGATAGCCAGTCCACTGCCAAAGACGAATGCTCCCGCCTTGGTAAAAAACAAAGCAATATCCTTTAACCGGTCAGAATGCTCAACCCAAATTATGGAAGGTGCTGCAAGAAAAATTATACTCATCGCACTTACTTTCAAAAAGGCCGGCGGCGCTTTTACGAACATGTAAATAAGTCCGGCCCCGATAAACAAACTCACCGGTTCTTTTCTCGTAATGACCGTGAAAACAGCGGCGAAAAAATAAAATGCCCACAGTAGCCAATGTGTTTTCATGGCAACGGCATTGAGCTTACTGATAGATTTAATGGTGAGCTTGTAAGCGCTCAATGAAATGATCCCGATAACACAAGCGCCTACTCCATAAAAAATTGCCTGCATCCACGGCAGCCCGCCGTAAATTTTGTAAGCAATGCCGATGATGAGCACCATGAAAAAAGAAGGAAGCACAAAAGCAATTCCGGCTAAGGTGGCTCCTAACACTCCATAGTGAACGTAACCCAGGTAAATTCCTAATTGCGCAGCAAGCGGACCCGGTGATAATTGCGCCAGTGCCATGCCTTCTTTGTAATCATCTTCTGAAATCCATTTTCTTTTCTCCACCAAATCACGGTGCATATAACCAACCAATGCAACGGGTCCTCCGAACCCTGCATAACCGAGTTTGAGAAAATATAGTACGAGTTGACGAAGAGTATATGTTGGTTTTGTCCCGGTGATTTTGATTTCCATTGGGATGATAAATTTATCAGGGAAGTTTTCTCTGTGCCTCAGTGCCTCTGTGGTAAATTAGAATCACAGTTTAGGATTCCAGGTATGCTTTTCATCCTGCACAAACTTCGCCCATGAATAAAGGGCATCGTAAATCTTCATTCCCGTCTCCAGCATTTCAAAGTCATTTTTGTAGTTGTAAGAAAGCCCTGCAGAGATGGCCCACAATCCTGCCGCTTGCGGAGCGAGGTCAAATCGGGCGGTGTCAGCCCCGCGAACAATCTCGGCGAGTTGAAGCAAAGTCCGGTCAGTGATGTTGTGTTTCTTAATGATGAAGTCGAAAGTGCATTCATCTCCATAGTGAGAATACTCCGCGCCGGGAATGTCATAAGGAATAGCATCACGTTCTTTTGCCTGATCAAAAACTTTTTCTTTCGGAACATAAATGAACTCTGCATCCTTGTCTACAAAGTTTTTGATGAGCCACGGACAGGCGATACGGTCAATTTTCGGGTGTTCGCGTGTGATCCATTTCATGGTATTTATTTTTTTAAGTTGATCTTATCTAATGCCGCTTTCAATGCCCTTGCAAGTTGTTCCGGATCCCCTGCTCCCCAAAAGTGCAGCATGAATAATCGTGGTTCATCGAACAGCATGTGATTGTGCAACGCGGTCACAGATATCCCGCTTTCAGTGAGCGCTTTCACTACGTCGTTCACTTCGTCGGCAAGCAAAACAAAATCGCCCGCAGTGGCTGCATTTTTACCATTCATTTGAAAGTTGATGGCAGTTGCAGTTCCCATGAAAGGGGGAACTTCCATTCCGTGATCCATTGTTTTTTCATTTCGGGGAAAACCGTATTGCAGCAAGTCACCATTTTGTTTTCCCGCACCGAGTATGCTTTGGACTTTTGACCAATCAGGAGCAGCAGATTGATTTGAAACAGATGAAGCGCCGAGCGGAGTTGCGGTAACTGCAAGCACTGATTTTATTTCTTCTGCAAGTTTTACGGCCTCACCTTTCCCATAGTAGTGAAGATATTTTACAGCAGGAGTTTCGCCAAGCAAATGATTGTGAATGGCTGTGACTTCAAGACCCAATGAAACAAGTTGAGAAACAACCGAAGCTACTTCTGCATCGAGCAAAACAAGATCACCCATCATCATGCTTGAATCATTCATGTTCATGACTGCGTTATCAAACTTCATTATTGCAACCCACGAAGTGAGTGCAAGTCCCGGCTCGATAGGAACATTTCCGACTTTTACAAGGAGATCGCTTCTCGGGAAAGTGATTTTGAAAACATTGTTCTGTACGGTTCCTTTCTTCCCAAAAACTTTTTCAATTCCGGCAACATCGAATGTATTTTGAGTGAAAGCAATTTGGTAATGAACAAAAACAATAATCGCGAGGAGTAAAAGGTGTTTCATCCTGATAAATCTTTCTGCAACATTACCTCGCCTTTCCAAATGAGAATAGAACGGAATTAACCTTTTGTATCGGTTTTACTTTTTCAAAAGACTCTTCCTGAATGCCGACGGATTTTTTCCAGTATGTTTTTTAAAGATTCGTGTGAAATGACTTTGATCAGAGAAGCCGGTGAGGTAAGCAATTTCAGTGAGCGAATACTTTGACCACCCCATAAGCTGAATGGCTTTTTCAATCCGCAGCTTGCGGATGTATTCTCCAAAAGAAAGGTCATCGAAATATTTTGAAAACTCCCGTGAAAGATATGCAGGATGAATGCTCAGTCCCTTAGAAACTTCTTTCAAACTCAAACTGAGATTCGTGTCAATCTGATCCTGAAGAATTTCTTTCAGCTCTTTCGCCCATGCGGGAATTTTTTTTCGACCTGATTTTTCTTTCAGCAATTTAGAGTACACCTCAAGCAATAAATGCTCAACAGGATTTTGAGTGTGCTTCTCATGCTGCAGGTGTTTAGCCCATGCATACAAGGCATCGTAAATCATCATTCCTTTTTCAAGCAACTCATGATCATCATGTATTGTATGAGCAAGTCCTGAAGAGATCGCCCACAAGCCGGAAGCCTGGCGCGCGATATCATGACGATCAGTATCTGCGCCTCTTACGATTACCGCCATCGTATGAATAGCTGCATCTGTGATTTTATACTTCTCCACAAAATAATCGAAGGTGCAGCGGGCGCCGTAGTGAGTGAACTCCACATCGGGCACGTCAAACGGAATGGCATTGAGATGCTTTGCTTTTGATTTTACTTTTTCAAAAGGAACATAAATAATCTCAGCATCCTTGTCAATGAATCTTTTTATCAGCCACGGACAAGCAATACGATCAATCTTCGGTCGCTCACGAGTGATCCATTTCATCCTGTAAGGTTGTGTGTCAAAAGGACTCCTTTCCATCGAAATCCTACGGATCGGAGAAACAAAAGTAATTGCGCCAATGATTATTTCCTCAGGGTTGAAATCCCGCGAAAGATTAAGAGAGAAAATGAAGAATAGCCCGCGAATTACGGGAGAAAAATGATTGGTAAATGGATGTGAAGAAATCGCTTCATGCGTATTTTAATTCATCCGAAAAAGAATTGCTCTATGAAATCTTCACATGGCTGTTGATAACTTTTCTAAGTTTACACTCTGAGATCATAGAGAAACACTCTACTTTTTCACTCTCAAAAAAATTATTTCTTAACCAAAACTTCCTAACTGTGGCAACAAAGAAAAAAGCAGCCAAGAAAGCAGCACCTAAAAAGAAAGCTGCTGCTAAACCCAAAGCTAAAGCAAAACGTACCCCGAACGCCGCTTTCATGAAAGCGATGACACCGAGTGATTCACTCGCAATGATCGTGGGCAACAAACCGCTTCCGCGCACTGAGGTGACTAAGAAAGTATGGGCTTACATCAAGAAGAACAATTTACAGGACCCGAAAGCACGACGCAACATCAATGCTGATGCGAACCTGCAAAAAGTTTTCGGCGGAAAGAAAACTGTAGATATGTTTCAAATGACCAAGCTCATCAACAATCACCTTTCTTAATTTGCTTTAGTAAAAAAATGAAGCGGGAGCCTTTGTGGTTCCCGCTTTTTTTATGTCTCTCTTGTAAAAGACTCAAGACGTAAGACCCAAGACACCGCTCACGATTCACCACTCAAGACTCACGTCTCACTTCTCACGACTCACTTCTCACTTCTCACGTCTCACGACTCACGACTCACCACTCACAACTATTATCCCCCAAGGTGTGCCGCTAAAAACTTTTCCATCGCCCTGTAAAAATCAAAACGATTCTCCTCATTGTGAAAGCCGTGCCCTTCATTATCCTTTACGATGTATTCCACTTCAACGCCTTTCTTTTTTAATGCTTCCACAATTTGATTTGACTCATTGATGTTCACGCGCGGATCATTCGCACCCTGCGCAACGAGTAGCGGCACCTTGATTTTGTCAACGTGAAATACGGGAGACGCTTCATGCAATAATTCTTTTTCAGTGGTAGGATTGCCAACCATCTCATACATCATTTCGAGATAGGGTTTCCAATAGGGTGGAATGGTATTCATGAATGTGAAGAGATTTGAAACGCCGACGTAATCAATACCACAACAGTACAGATCGGGAGTGAATGTCAATCCTGCAAGTGTTGCATAGCCGCCATAACTTCCTCCGTAGATTGCAATTCGCTTTTTGTCAGCAATACCTTCATCTATCAGCCACTTCACACCGTCACTTATATCATCCTGCATTTTCTTTCCCCACTGCTTAAAGGAGGACTGCCAGAATTTTTTTCCGTAACCTGTCGAGCCGCGATAGTTGATTTGAAAAACGGCGTAACCGCGATTAGCAAGAAATTGCACTTCCGGATTGAAGCCCCAGGCATCCCGAACCCAGGGTCCGCCGTGAGGATTTACTACAACCGGTAGTGCGGCACTGCCTTCAGCCGCGCCATGCTTATCAATAGGCAAGGTGAGATAACCGTGAATGGTGAACCCGTCCCGCGATGTGTACGTGACAGGTTTCATCGTCGCAAGCACTTCCTTCTTCAACCAGGGACTTACTTCAGCAAGATGGGTGAGCTGGTCACTCTGTACATCGTACAAATAGTATGCTCCGAGAGAACGGTCACTATGAGTTCGCACGAGAAACTTTGTTTCCTCTTTGTTCTGCGAAGTCAAAACAATTTCATCATCACCCAATTCTTTCTCGATGCGCTTATAAATTTTTTCTGTCTCCGGATCGAGGAAAACTGTTTGTCGTTTCCAGTCCATGAAAAAATAATTCGTCAGTACTTTTCTCTTGCGTGAGTAGGAGAGCCCGCCGAGGTCTACTTCACCATGCTGAAATAAAACTTCTATTTCCTTTCCCTCGTCAAGATCAAACAACACAATGGCCGCTTTGTCGCGGGTGAGATTTGAAAGCGCATAAAGTTGCTTGTTATCGAATGTGAAGAAGAGAGGTGAAACGGACTCCCGGAAATTTGTTGTGAGAAGAACCTTGAAAGGATCTGATTTTTTTTCGCGATGAAGGAAGCTGTTGTTCACGCCATCCGTGGTAATGGCGATTCTGATTTCTCCGTCGTGATCCGTGATCCAATCCGTGATGTTGCCTGGATTTTCCGCTTCGAGTGCGAGCACACCTGTGTGAATGTTCAGGCGATACGCGTCAAAGATTTCCTTGTTGCGCTGATTCATCCCAATGATCACTTCATCGTCGCTCTCCTCAAGATCGTCAATGATCTGCACCGTGATTCCGTCGAAGGGCGTGAGATCGCGCTCGTCTTTTCCATCTACGGAAACTGAATAGAGATGGAAATTTTCATCACCCCCTTTGTCTTTCAGGAAAACAATCCTGTTGTTGCTTCCCCAAAAATATCCCGCTACACTCCGTTCGGTTTCATTCGTGACACGTTGCTCTTCATCCGAATCAATAGTCCTTGTAAAAACATTCAGGCGATTTTGCCACGGAGCCATGTAGGAGAGATAATCACCGTTTGGCGAAATCTGGAAACGTGTTTTCTCGGGGTTACGGAAAAAATCTTCGAGAGGAATTTTGGCGGGCATAAGGAGGATAAAAAAATTACCTGGCAGCAAATGTAAGTAGCCCGCAAGAAAGAACTTGTACCTTGCCATCAATGGACAATACGATTACTATCGGAGCAGTTATCATCGGGCTTCTTGTTGCTTATCAGCTTTTCTATTATTTAATTTATGAGCCGGTCAGGGTTTTACTTCGGTGGATCCATCATGTTTATTTCGCACAGTTAGAATTGGACCAAACAGTATATCTCGAAAAAAATTTCCCGTTCTACCGGTCACTCTTGCCGGAATTAAAACTACGTTTCGAAAAGAGAGTTGCTTCATTTCTTTACAATAAGAAATTCGCGGGTACTGATGTAGAAGTTACCGGTGAAATGAAGTTATTTGTTGCTGCTGCAGCCATCCAGCTCACATTCGGTTTGCGGAACTTTTGGCTCACGGAGTTTGATGAAATACGCCTGTATAAAGAATCGTATCCGCTTACAGACTACCGGCAAAAAGCCATGGGTCACGTTTCACGAAAAGGAACCATTTCACTTTCATGGAGTGATTTGCAGGAAGGGTTTGAGAATCCGGAAGACGCAGTTAACGTGGGCTTGCATGAAATGGCCCATGCACTTTACATAAGTTCAGTGGAGAAAGGCTGGAACCTGAGTTTTGCTGTTGAATATCGTGACTGGGAAAAGCAGGCCGTCATTGAATGGAAAAAAGGAAAGCAGGGTAGCGAGCATCTGATGCGTGATTATGCTTATGGAAATCTCTTCGAGTTCTTCGCCGTGAGTGTGGAATATTTTTTCGAGCAGCCGGCGGCATTACAAAATGCAGCGCCGCAATTATATCTTGATTTGGAAAAGCTGCTGCGTCTCGATCCGATGAATCATCCTGATCCGGTTCTGCATGGTACTCCGGTATTGTATCCTTCGCAGCCGATACCACTGCCGCAGTACGAACCCATTGGTTTGATGACCCGCGTGTTTTCAAATCTGAAGAATCTTATGTATTTCCTTTCAGGAAGTGCATGCTGGTTTATTGGAATAGTTCTCATCTACAGCTCAGTACAATTCGGATTCGATTTTCCTGATGAGGATAATCCTTTTGAGGGGTGGTTAGTAATGGCAACGGCTCTTCTTTTTATTGGAGCATTCCTGTATATCCAGGTCTTTTACGATCAGAAGAAGGAGTAGCAGGCTCATGTGTGAGCAATTGCATTTTGATTGAGCAATGAGTTGCGATAATTTCGCGGCACAATTATTAATAATGAGCGCTTCTGCAACAGAACAGGAAACCACAGTTGAAATTGCCAAAGAACTCGGACTTCTCTCCGAAGAATTTGAAACGATCAAAACCATTCTCGGCCGTATTCCCAACTTCACTGAACTAAGTATTTACTCTGTGATGTGGAGTGAACACTGTTCTTACAAAAATTCTATTAAGTGGCTAAAGACGTTGCCCCGTGAAGGATCACGACTGCTTGCAAAAGCAGGAGAAGAAAATGCCGGACTCGTTGACATCGGCGATGGACTTGCATGCGCATTCAAAATTGAATCACACAACCATCCTTCTGCCATTGAGCCGTATCAGGGCGCAGCAACGGGTGTCGGTGGAATTCACCGCGACATTTTTACGATGGGCGCACGACCGATTGCTTCACTCAACTCACTTCGATTCGGAAATCTTTCAGAAGAAAAAACAAAACATCTGTTGCGGGGAGTTGTCAAAGGCATTGGTGATTATGGAAATGCTTTTGGTGTTCCAACAGTAGCAGGTGAAGTTTTCTTCGATGAATGTTACAACACCAATCCGCTTGTGAATGCCATGAGTGTCGGAATTGTAGAGGTGGGAAAAACGGTTTCAGCCATTGCGTATGGTGAAGGCAATCCTGTTTTCATTGTTGGTTCTTCCACCGGCAAGGATGGAATTCATGGGGCAAGTTTCGCATCACATGAGATCAGTGAAGATTCACAGGAAGAATTACCGAGTGTTCAGGTTGGTGATCCGTTTATGGAAAAACTTTTGCTCGAAGCCTCGCTTGAAGCCATTGAAACAGGAGCTTTGATCGGGATGCAGGATATGGGTGCCGCGGGAATCACGTGCTCCACTTCAGAGATGAGTGCGAAAGGAAAACACGGAATGAAAATTTTTCTTGATCGCGTTCCCACCCGTCAGCAGAACATGAAGCCATGGGAAATTTTGCTGAGTGAATCCCAGGAGCGCATGCTGATTGTAGTTGAGAAAGGAAGAGAGCAGGAAGTGATTGACGTGTATGAGAAGTGGGATATTCACTGTGAGCAAATAGGAGAAGTGGTGAAGGGAGATCGCTTATTCTATTACATGCACGATGAATTGGTCGCTGATGTTCCGGCCGATTCTCTGGTGCTTGGCGGTGGCGCACCTGTTTATGAGCGCGAATACACTACGCCCGCTTACATGAAGCATATCGGTGAATTCCATCACGACGTAATTGTTGAGCCCACTGACCTGCGGAGCATCGCGATGAAATTGATTTCACTTCCGAACATCGCTTCAAAGAAATGGGTGACGCAGCAATACGATTCGATGGTGGGCATAGCCAATACTTCCACCAATGCTCCGTCAGATGCAGCAATTCTTAGAATGAAATATAGCAACAAAGCGCTGGCGGTAAAAACGGATTGTAATGCACGCTACATTCATGCTGACCCGAAGAAAGGTGCAATGATCGCCGTGGCAGAAGCTGCGAGAAATATTGTTTGCTCAGGAGGGATTCCTGTTGCCATTACCAACTGTTTAAACTTCGGAAATCCGTACAACCCTGAAGTGTACTGGCAATTTGTGAATGTGATCCAGGGAATGGGAGAGGCGTGCCGGAAATTTGACACGCCGGTCACAGGAGGCAATGTAAGTTTCTACAATCAATCTGCCGATGATGGCCCTGTGTTTCCAACTCCTGTAATCGGCATGATCGGACTTCTTGAAGAGTACGGATATGCCATGACGCTTGATTTCCGGAATGAAGGGGATTTGATTTATCTCATCGGCGAATCAAGAAATGATCTCGGCTGCTCAGAGTATCTCACCAATGTTTGTGGTGTCCGCTTTTCACCTGCACCGCATTTTAGTTTGGAAGAAGAATTTGAATTGCATGAAACCATCAGGGCGTTGATTAAAGAAAATCTGATCGAGTCCGCTCACGATGTTTCTGATGGAGGATTATTTACCACTCTTCTTGAATCAGCAATGCCAAGTGATTTGGGATTTGATATTTCAACCGATGAAATCTTTCGTAAGGATGCATTTCTGTTTGGAGAAAGTCAAAGTCGTGTGGTGGTGAGTGTGCACCCTGAAAAACAGGATGATTTCATTTCGTTAATGATGAGCAGAACAATTGAATTCAACTTGCTCGGAGAAGTTACGCAGTCAAACATCATTGTTGATGCTGATGATTGGGGTGATGTGAAAGAGTGGAAGGAAGTTTATGAGAATGCGATTGGAAATGAAATGCAGCAAAGTGTTGAAGTTTGAGTATCGTACAACGGCTATTATTTCTATTTCTCCCTCTTCCCAATTATTATCCGCACCATCCACACTTCGGGTGCTCCGTGCAGTTCCAAAGAAAGCTGAACAAGTTCTTTCGTTTTCTTATCCTGCCATTCGATGTAATTGGAAACGCCGTCGGGATATTGTGGTTTGCCATCTGTCTTCTCTAATGAAAAACAGGGTGAGGTTGCTCCCTCAATCATAGCTTTAATCTGATTGAAAACTTTCTCACCTTCCTCTTTAGTATCGTATTCCAGCCAGCCATGAAATTTTTTTCCTGACTTGCCGCGCTCATAGAAATAATAAGTATCGCCGCCGGATAAAATCAACTTCGACTCATAACCAACGAAGTCATCATGTCTGTCCGTCACGTCACCGACGTAATCAGGAAATCCGCCGGGAGCAGCACACATGAGGTCAACAAATTGTTTTGAAAATTTTGTTGCATCGTAAGGTGCTTCTTCTTCCGCATTCACATACCTGATCGTAGGAACGTGCGCCTGGCAAATGTTGAACAACTTTACCTTGATCGCTTCAATGCCTTCAAGCCGCCAACCATACCACTCACCATCGCTTCTTCGAGCAGCACAAGAGTAAACGGTGGTTCCGTTAATTCTGAAATACCATCGCTTGTTCTTCCCTTCTATCGAAAGCAGGTTAGCAACATCATTTCCTTTCCTGATTGCTTTGGTTGTGATCCAGCCAGAAATTGCATTCCAATCTCCGTTCTTTAGCTCAAATAGCTTGCATTGACTGCCACCATTAATTCCGAAATAAAACTGATTGTCTTTATCCAATTTTTTAAAAACAATACCAGAAGTATTTGCCGTGTCTGCGGTGCTGAGGCGGCTATACAGGAGATCAATTCTGAAATCACGGGTAGACCCGATAATCCCATCCTTCTGAGTCATCGAATATGTAATATCTGTTTTCAATTCTTGCCGCATCGCATCGGAAGCAATGCTGGTTGCAACATCTTCATCATTGAGCAATTCCCATTCCTTAGCGTTGTCATGAAATGAATCGAAGAAATCTGAACCGTAATCACTTTCCTTAAGCGAATCAGGAGTATCCTGCGATTTGCTCCAATCATAAATTCGAAAATGTGTAACATTCACTGTGGTTTCCGTAAGGATGCCGAAGCGATTACCATAGAAATTATAATTCTTGCTCGCGAAAACTTCTTTATCGTTCAACCGGAAACTCCACTCATCTCTGAAGGTTACATGCTGCACGGTGAGCTTATTCGTTTCTCCTGCACCCTTATTCATGTATTGGCTAACATCGGCACCATCCATGGCGGCGCCATCTTTCTCCCAAACGGCATCACCCGACGGAAAAATCGCAAAGTCAATAACGTGTGCTTTTGAACTTCCGAAACAGATTCCATAACCCGCCTGGTCATCATTGCCGGTGTTCACCATTTCCGCTTCTATTTTCCAGTCATGCTTGTCATTAAGGTCAAATGTTTTTGTCACTTCAAGGTTGGTTTCTTTTTTAGCCGGCTTGATTTTGTAAACATGATCCTCAACCTTCGTCATGCCGATGGAATCATCACCAACGTACCAACGGTTTTTGTTTGAACTGAAATCATCATCAATAATCACCGGACCGTTTGCTTCGATAATCGCCGTCAGTTCATCAATCAACTGTTTGATGTTTGTTGTATCAATCCTGTGAGTAGGATTTTGTGATTGAGCAGCAAGACTTGAAAAAAGAATTGCGGCGAAAAGAAGAAAGTATTTCATGGGTGTGAGTTTGCTGCGAAGCTAAAAGTTTTGGGAAAAAGTTGAATGAAATTCTTGCGAGACAGCATGAATATTAATGACTGAAAACTGAAGTGCATTCGCCGTGACTTACTAATGTTTTTTCTTCCAGTCAAAATTGTAATGAATGCCCAGACTAAATGCTTTGTAAATCCAAAATTGGTATCGAGGATATTCTCCATTAGTTGCAATAAGCGCCGTGCGACCTGAAAGCTGGTCAAACATGCCCGATATATTTCCTAATGCAATACTCACAATATCGGTGTTCATTGAAAACCGATTTGAAAAGTAATATTCAATTCCAATGGTCGGGCCGATGCCATAATAGTTGACGTTTCGAATCAAGGAATCCTTGGACCATGATTTTTGTTTCGTGTAGTAAAAATCAAAGGAAGGTGTGAAGTAAAAGTTTCTGAAAATTTTCTGCTTGAATACCACTCCCGCATAGATGTTGTAATCAGAATAGCGATAGTGAAATGTATCGCTGGAAATTGAAAACCCACTTGTCCGACCGCCATATTCAAATCCTCCTTCACCATAAAATTTATTTTTTATTCTCCTCTCATAATTTATAAAAGCTGAAGGGAAGAGAATTACCGAATAGGGTGGATTAAATCGGTGCCAACTAATAATATCTTGAATGTAAGTAACAGGCGCTGCAAATTCAAGAGAAACAGAATTGAAATAGAGCGGAAATTTTTTAGTGGTTTGGGAAAGACTTGAAATTGTGAGCATGCAAAAAATCAGTGTAGCGACTTTTTTCATGCAGTAAACCTTACTCGAATATAGCTTTTCATTCATCGGATCGGCTAACGTAACTTTGCTGCAGAATATTTAATTTTAAAATGACGGAGACTCGAAACATCGAAGTAATTATTGAAACGAATAACATTTCCCCTGCAATAAAGTCCATCTCCGCAAAAATACTTGACAGAAAAAGAATCTCCATTGAAGAAGGTTTAATTCTCTACAACGAAGCCGATCTCGGTTTACTCGGCTCCCTCGCCAATTTCATCCGCGAAAAACTTCACGGCAATAAAACCTTTTTCAATCGCAACTTTCACATCGAGCCAACAAACAAGTGCGTATTCGATTGCAAGTTCTGTTCTTATGCAAGAAACTTTCAGCAGGAAGAAGATGCCTGGGAATTGAACGGGCAGCAGATGATCGACATGGTGAAGAAGTACGATGGCATTCCAATTACAGAAGTGCACATCGTGGGTGGAGTTCATCCGAAAATGAATCTTTACTTCTTCGCTGACCTTATTCGAAAAATAAAATTGCTTCGTCCTGATCTTCATGTAAAAGCATTCACTGCTGTCGAATTGGAATACATGTTTCGCAAATCGAAACTGAGTTATGAAGAAGGATTAAAAGTTTTGAAAGATGCGGGAATGGATTCAATCCCGGGTGGCGGCGCAGAAATTTTTCACGATGAAATCCGCAACATTATCTGCAAAGACAAAGCAACGACCGAAGAGTGGCTCGGCATTCACGAAGCAGCGCATCGAATGGGAATGCATTCGAACTGTACGATGCTCTATGGTCACATCGAAAATTATTTTCACCGTCTTCATCACATGAGTTTACTGCGAGAACTGCAGGACAAAACCCAGGGCTTCAACTGTTTCATTCCGCTAAAATTTCGAAATAAAGACAACGAGATGTCGAATGTTTCTGAAGCCACTATCATTGAGGACTTGCGATGCTACGCAATGTCAAGAATTTTCATTGACAACATTCCTCACCTGAAAGCATACTGGCCGATGATTGGAAGAAGCACGGCCCAATTGCTCCTTCAATTTGGAGTTGATGATCTCGATGGAACCATTGATGACTCAACAAAAATTTATTCGATGGCGGGAGCTGAAGAACAACATCCCGCCATGAGCACAAAGGATATTGTGGAATTGATTAAGCAAGTCAATCGCAAGCCGGTTGAAAGAGATACATTGTACAATGAACTGAAAGATTATACAGGAATTTCTTTTGAAGAAGAGAAGAAGCCATTCGTAGAACTTCCAATACTTAGTAACTAAGCCATTTTCAAATTTCTATTTTCCATTTTCTTTGATTAAAGAACTCTTCATCATCCGCCACGGCGAAACCGATCTCAACAAGCAAGGCATTGTACAAGGTCGCGGTGTCGATCCCCCGCTGAATGAATTGGGAAGGAAGCAAGCCTTGCTTTTTTACGAATACTATCGCAACGAACCGTTCGAAATCATTTACACCTCAACACTTCGCCGCGCTTATGAGACCGTTGAACCTTTTATTGAGAAAGGAATTCCCTGGGAAAAACATGCTGAACTCGATGAAATAAGCTGGGGAGTTTTTGAAGGGAAACCGGTGACTTCTGAATTCAAACAGCTCTACAAGAAACTTCAGGATGATTGGAAGAAAGGTGATCTCGATGAAAAAGTCGAGGGTGGTGAATCACCGCTTGAAGTAAGTGAGCGGCAAAAACAATTCATTCAATACCTTCTCTCTAAGCCGGAAAAGAAAATTCTCATTTGCATGCACGGCAGAGCCATGCGTATGTTTCTTGCCAATTTACTGAATCACGATTTGCGGACGATGGATAATTACCCGCATCACAATCTCACGCTGTATAAAGTTATCTTTGACGGCAACCATTTTTCAATCGCACTTTTTAACAACATGGATCATCTTTATGCTGAAGGAAAAAGTTAGAGTCGCTGCAGTTTCTTATTTGAATACGAAACCATTTCTTTTTGGTCTTAGAAATTCCCCGCTCATCAGCAGCGTACAGCTTGAGCTGCAGCATCCTTCAATGATTGCAAAGCAATTGCTCAATCACGAGATTGATTTGGGACTGGTACCCGTGGCAGTCATCCCGCGATTGAGAGAGGCGCACATCATTTCCGATTTCGGCATTTGTTGTGATGGCGAAGTTTCTTCTGTAGTCATTTGCTCTCAGGTGCCCTTGAACGAAGCGGAAAAATTATTTCTCGACTACCAGTCCCGAACCTCATCTGCACTCGCACAATTGTTACTAAAAGATTATTGGAAGGTCAATCCGAGAATTGTTCAGGCATCTCCCGGCTATGAAAAGCAGGTCATGGGAAAATATGCGGGACTGTTTATTGGTGACCGTGCCCTGAAATTAAAAGAGCGATATGATTATTGCTTTGATCTGGGAGTAGCATGGAAAAAATTTACCGGCATGCCGTTCGTCTTTGCCTGCTGGATTTCGAACAAGAAATTGGATGATGATTTTTTGCGGTCATTCAATCAGGCCCTATCAAACGGTGTTACTCATCTTGATGAAGTGATTGCTGAGCAACAGCTCTTATATCCCGATGTGGATGTTCGTGATTATTTGTCGACGAAAATTCAGTTTGTTTTGAATGAAGAAAAAAAGCAGGCATTGAAGCATTTTCTGCAACTCATCGAGAAGCAACAAGTAGCGTTGTCGTGATTTTGAAATGGAAATTGAAAAAGAGAAATTGGAAATTAGGAGCTCCCATGAGAGAAATCACCCAATCAAGAAAAATGCAGGGTTTTATGACTGGAATGGATACATCAATTTTTTAGCACTGAATCTGGAAAAAAATTTCGCAAGTAAAAATCCGGAACCATTTTTAAATCTTCCCGTTAGCTTGTCTAATAGCCGGCCAAATACAATTTTCAATTTTTCTATGCAAACCTGCAAACACTATTTTCCAAATTTCCAATATCTAACTACCAATTTCAATTTCCCATTTTCTTCCAACCGAGATAACTTTGCACCCCTAAATTTTCCCCACACCAATGAATTCAATCATTCCGAAAGGTTTTGCTTCACGACATATTGGTCCCAATGATGAAGAGATTACACAGATGCTTAAAGTCGTGGGCTGTGATTCGCTCGATCAGTTGATTTCTGAGGTGGTTCCTGCTCAAATTCATACCGATAAGAAGCTTGGATTACCTCAGGCGATGAGCGAGTACCAGTATCTCAAGCACATTCGCACACTTGCGCTGAAGAACAAAATGTTTCGTACATACATCGGCATGGGATATTATAATACCATTACTCCACCGGTAATCCTGCGCAACCTCTTCGAGAATCCCGGATGGTACACGCAATACACCCCGTATCAGGCTGAGATCGCGCAGGGGAGATTGGAGTCACTGCTGAATTTTCAAACAATGGTGATTGACTTGACAGGATTGGAAGTTGCCAATGCTTCTTTACTGGATGAATCCACGGCGGCAGCAGAAGCCATGCTCATGTTGTATCATGCGAGGCAACCTGGTGATGTGCGGAATAAGTTTTTTGTTTCAGAAAAACTGTTCCCTCAAAATATTGATGTCCTGAAAACGAGGTCGGCGCCGTTGGGAATTGAATTGGTGATTGGGGATCATCATCAATTTGATTTTGCAGAAAATTTTTTCGGTGCTATCCTTCAATATCCTGATGGCGATGGTAGAGCGGAGGATAACAGCGACTGGATCCGGCAGGCGCATTCGAAAGGAATCAAAGTGATTTTGATTTCTGATTTGCTTGCACTCACCCTTTTAAAGTCTCCGGGCGAGTTAGGTGCGGAAGTGTGTGTCGGCTCTTCGCAACGATTTGGTGTTCCGCTTGGCTATGGCGGACCTCATGCCGCATTCTTCGCAACGAAAGATGATTACAAAAGACAAATGCCGGGAAGAATTATCGGCGTTTCCATTGACGCCCAGGGAAACCAGGCATACCGAATGGCACTGCAAACAAGAGAGCAACACATCAAGCGTGAGAAAGCAACATCGAATATTTGTACAGCACAGGCATTGCTCGCAAACATTTCTGCGATGTATGCAGTCTATCACGGACCAAAGGGATTGAAAGACATTGCATCTGAGATTCACCGGAAGGCGGTTTCTCTCAGCAATCAACTGGAACTGCTCGGATTGAAGCAAGTGAACGACTCCTTTTTCGACACGCTGAAAATTTCTTCTGTTAATGATCCGGATGACTTTCAGAAAAAAATAAAACCACTTGCTGAGGGACAGGGAATTAACTTCCGCTACTTTGATGATGGAAGCGTCGGCATTGCTCTTGATGAAACCGTTTCAGAAAAAGATTTGAATGAGATTGTTTCTGTTTTCAGCGAAACACAGGAAATTTCGCCGGGGCAAAACCATCTTCCTGTCCAAAGGACTCCTTACGAAGAAAAAATTTCTTCTTCATTACAGAGAACCTCTTCCTATCTCACGCATCCTGTCTTCAACACACACCATTCTGAAACGCAGTTGATGCGCTACATGAAATCATTAGAGAACAAAGATCTCGCGCTGAACACATCCATGATTTCGCTTGGGTCGTGCACCATGAAGCTTAATGCCGCAAGTGAAATGATTCCTGTGAGCTTTCCCGAATTTTCGCAATTGCATCCTTTCGTTCCCGTGCAGCAGGCAGCAGGATATCAGCAAGTGATTCATGAACTTGAAGACATGCTCTGTAAGATTACCGGCTTCAGTGCATGTTCATTACAACCGAATTCCGGTGCGCAGGGCGAGTTCGCAGGATTGGTGGTGATTATGGCGTATCATGCTGATCGGGGTGAGCATCACCGTAATGTCGCGCTCATCCCTTCGTCTGCGCACGGTACAAACCCTGCAAGCGCCGTGATGGCAGGAATGAAAGTAGTGGTGGTGAAGAGCGATGAACATGGTAACATTGACTTAAATGATTTGAAGACACAGGCGGAGACACACAAAAAAGATTTAGCGTGTCTCATGGTAACCTATCCTTCAACTCATGGAATTTATGAAGAGCACATTCAGGAAATCTGTGACATCATTCACTCACATGGCGGGATGGTGTACATGGATGGCGCGAACATGAATGCTCAGGTCGGACTAACAAACCCTGCGGTGATCGGCGCCGATGTAAATCATCTCAATCTTCATAAAACATTTGCCATTCCTCACGGCGGTGGCGGCCCGGGCATGGGACCGATTTGTGTAAATGAAAAGCTCGCTCCATATCTTCCTTCTCATCCTGTAATAAAATGCGGAGGAGAAAAAGGAATTCATGCAGTATCTGCGGCGCCATGGGGAAGTTCAAGTATCCTCATCATCTCGTACGGATATTTAATGATGCTGGGTGAAGAAGGATCAACACTTTCAACTGAGATTGCGATACTCAATGCGAACTACATAAAGTCGCGATTGGAAAATCATTTTTCAATTTTGTATGAAGGCAGGAAAGATCGGTGCGCCCATGAAATGATTGTTGATATGCGTGAATTCAAGAAATCAGGAATTGAAGTGGAAGATATTGCGAAGCGCTTGATTGATTATGGTTTTCATGCGCCCACCGTTTCATTCCCTGTGCCCGGCACTATGATGATTGAACCCACGGAAAGTGAAGACAAAGCCGAACTCGACCGTTTCTGCGATGCACTCATTTCTATCCGCAATGAAGTTGATGAAGTTACTGAAGGCACAGCAGACAAAAATGATAATGTGCTGAAAAATTCCCCGCACACTATTTATGAAGTTGTGCGTGATGATTGGAAACATTCTTATTCGAGAGAGAAGGCGGCCTTCCCGATTTCTTACCTCAAACAAAATAAATTCTGGGCCTCAGTAGCGAGAATCAACAACACTTATGGAGATCGTAACCTGGTGTGCACCTGTCCTCCTATAGAAAGTTATGCTGAAGAGCACGCAGCGACGTAAGCGGAAAACATAAATTTCAAGCGTCAATAACAATTTCAACCTGTCCTGATTCAGTCGGGAACTAACTCAAACAACTTTAATCAGCTTCTCCTCAGGAGTCCTTTGGATATACTCTTCTCCACAGGAGTCCTTCGGACAACCTTGACCATGCCGCAAAAATTAAGGGGCTCGATCTCTCAAGCCCCTTAGCAATTTTATACCGGGAAGAACATTATTCGTTCTTCACCACTTTAATTACTTTCTCATTTACACCCTGGTCTACTTTAATGAAATAAACACCCGAGGAGAGATTTTCATTGATCTCGAAAGGAACTGTTGCATCCACCTTGGTATAGGTGTTCAATGTTCTTCCGCTGAAATCCATAAGCTGAATGGTTGCAGGTTCGGTTGACACGCTTGCAATATTTACGCTTACTGATTTGCTAAACGGATTCGGATACGCGTCGGCGTTAAAGGTAACTGTGCCTGCCTCAGCCATCTTACAATTTACTGTTACTGTTTGAACCGCCGAAGTCTTCGTACATCCGGTAGCGGAGATCGTCACTCTAACCTTGTAGTCACCTGTTACAGTTGCAGAGTATGTTTTCTTGGTAGCGCCTGAAATGGCAGTACCGTTTTTAAACCACTTGAAGGTAACCCCGGTAGTCGGTGTTCCGGTTCTTGTGAGGAGAACGGCCCCGCCCGAGCAAGTACCCTGGGTGAAATTTGCTTTCGGCTGTGGATTTACAGTAACGGTTACAGTGGCAGAACAATTTCCGCTGTTGGTAGCAGTATAAGTAGTTGTTGCAGTCGGCTTAGCCACTACTGTTGCACCCGTAGTAACATCCAGCCCTGTTGCAGGAGCCCATGTCCAGGTTCCGCCACCACTTGAAGTGCTAGCAGTAAGAGTAACGGATTTGGATTTGCAAATGGTTGCTGAAGTTGGGGAGATGGTTGCTGTGCAAGCTGTTGTTGTCACAATTGGATAAATCTGATTTCGAATGGCAATACCGTACGAGTACCAGTATGAATGCCAATGTCCATCTCCACCGGCAGTTTTTGACCATAACTCCCAGGCAGTATTTTCTGTTGAGTCGTCGGCACAATCAGTAAGATAGTAGCCATCGAGTGTGATTAGGGAAGTCAGTAAACCCACTGCACGGGTTGAATCATAAGTCAGATGTCCTTGTTGCTTCTTGTAATCTTGTTTCCATCCTGCATAGAAGTTTCCTCCTGAAGGCAGGTTGATCGGTGTAGTAAACCAAACCAGGGTTAAGTTACCTGCGGCAACGTCAGCAGCGATCGATTGTTGAGATACATCCTTAGTAGCAAGTTCAGTACCCGGTGTACCACCCGCACCATCATCATCCCAAATTTTCACATGAATATTCTGAGTTGAAGAAGTGTAAGTTGCAGTACCAAACCATAGCAAGACACCTGCAATCTTGTCGCCTGTAATTCCAACAAATTGTTCAGCTTTAGCACTGTCAATAAAGTAATTGTGTCCCGACAGCCAGCCAAAATCATGATTGGTGGAATCTGTAAAACCATAAAGATTAACGAAGGTGTCACATGGCAGGAAATTTTGCCAGACAGCAGTATCATCTCTCATATTTTGAATACGGGAATTCGGTTTCATCATTTTAGTAATGAGCCGTGTTGCATCAGCGCTTCTTGGGTGGAAGTTGGGTTGCTGCGCAAGAGCTGTAAAACAAATGAACGCAACCAGTGTCAACAAAAGGGAAAATCGTTTCATGTTTTTGTTTAGGTTTTAGTTAAGAAATTATTTGTGTGGCGTCAAATTTATGGTTTTGAACTCAACCACCCGGCAAGATTAGACTTTTTTTTTCTTGACAAAAAAACTTTCCAAACCGACAGGAGAAAAAAAATATTTTGAAGACTTCTTCAACTTATGCTATGAAAAAAAATAACATCTCAATCTTTTTTGATGAAGTAAAAAATCACTCACTTGCTTTTTGTGCCGGTTAGTTGGTGGCAATTATGTTTTACCTTTGAAAAAAATAAACTTATGAAATCATTGAAGGTGGCATTTTTATTTTTGGTTATCATTTTTGCGATTGCATCTGTATCGCATGCACAAGACACGCACAGGAAGACGGACAGCACTGCAACTCAAGCAACACCGCAAACCAAAGAAGAAGCAAACAAAGATTTTGACACTCGCGTCGCGAAGCTTCAGCAGGCATTAACCAAAATGCAGGCGAAAGACGCCAAAGTAAAAGATCCGCAAATGAAGGCCGATCTGGAGGCCATGATGGTAAAAATGAAGCAGATCATTGACGAGTACAATGCAATGAAAAATACTGCCGGCATGAGTGAACAGCAGCAAGAGCAATCAAAGAAAAAAATTAAGGTTGAAATGGATGAGGCCCGCAAGATGCATGAAGATATGAAAGCCAAGTACGGTGATCAGATGGGCGGGAAAGCAAAGAAAGGAACTCCTCCTCCACCACCACCACCACAAGAAGAACCTGCCCCAAAATAATTATTGAAAGTTAAGAAAGGCATTATAATCCGTATCAGGTACCGGTTCAGATTTTTTAATTCAATGTCGCAGCCACTTCTTTCCGCTCTCCTATCTGCTGACGCCACATCGCATAATACAGTCCTTTCTCTTGCAGCAGCTCGAAGTGACGGCCTTCTTCTACAATCGATCCTTTTTCCAAAACATAAATACGGTCGGCGTGCATGATCGTGGAAAGGCGATGAGCAATCATAATAGTAGTGCGATCACGGCTAAGTGAAACATCACGGATCACGGCAGTAATCTCTTCTTCAGTAATGGAATCAAGAGATGAGGTAGCTTCATCAAATACCATCAGTTTAGGACGGCGTAACAGTGCGCGGGCAATGGACAACCGCTGCTTTTCTCCTCCGGAAACTTTTACGCCACCCTCGCCGATCACGGTATCAATTCCCTTATCCGCCCGAGCGAGTAATGTTTGACATGCAGCTTTCTGCAGTACATCCATGATCTCTTCATCAGTGGCAGAAGGGTTCACAAAAAGCAAATTCTCTTTGATGGTTCCTGAGAACAATTGCGTATCCTGTGTAACGAATCCGATTTGTTCCCGCAGCTCATTCATGTCAATGTCGTTGCCGTCAATGGAGTTATAAAGAATTTTTCCTGCCTGTGGACGATATAAGCCCACCAGCAATTTCACCATCGTAGTTTTCCCGGAGCCGCTTGGCCCCACAAGCGCCACGGTTTCTCCGCACTGCACTTTGAGGGCGACATTATTTACTGCATGATTCTTAGAGCTTTGATGCTTGAATGAAACATGATCGAACTCAACCATGCAAATGTCACCGACAGTGCGCGGTTTCTCCGGGCGCGGTTCCACCGGTGTGTTCATGATGTTTTTGAAATTGTTAAGCGAGACTTCTGCTTCACGGTACACATTGATAATGTTTCCCAATTCCTGAAGCGGCCCGAAGATGAAGAAGGAGTAAAAAAGCAGCGTTAGAAATTCACCGACATTGATCTTGTGCTGATAAATCAAATACATCATGATACCCATGATTGTGACGCGTAAAAAATTTACGCAGGTGCCCTGTATGAAGCTCAGGCTGCGGATATAGCGCACCTTTTTCAATTCAAGTCCAAGAATTTTTGTAGTGGTATCATTGAGGTGTTTGATTTCCTGCTGCGCTAGCCCGAGGCTTTTCACCAGCTCGATGTTGCGAAGTGATTCGGTCGTTGCTCCTGCCAGGGCCGTAGTTTCTGCAACAATTATCTTCTGCATCTTTTTTATTTTCCGGCTCAGCACTGAACTAATGATGCCGATGATGGGAATTGCAGAAAAATAAATGAGGGCAATGACCCAATACACCGTGATGCTGTAAATAGTGACGAGGATAATTCCTACGAGTGAGGTAAATAAAATACTCACGAGCGATGTAAGAAGTCGTTCCATGTCCTGCCGTACCTTCTGCAACTTGCCCAGTGTTTCTCCGCTGCGTTGATCTTCAAAAACTTCATAAGGCAACTCGAGTGAGTGTCGAATGCCATCCGTATAAATATCTGCTCCCGTTTTTTGGATGACGACATTGAGAAAATAATCCTGGAAATTTTTTGCTATGCGCGATACCATGGCTACTCCTATCAAGCCGAGCAGAAACAAGCCAATCGTCTTAAAGAATACAGCATACACAGGATTTGCTGTGGCAGTAACATAGTTCACCATTTTACCGAGAATGATGGGATCGAGCATGGAGAATCCCTGGTTGATGGTTGCAAGGAAGAGTGTGAGCGCAACAAGCTTCCAGTATTTTTTAAGATAGGAGAGAAGGATCTTCATGAAAGGAAATGCCTTGTTTGGTTTGACAAAGAAAAGACATGTAACGGATGTGGAGGGAAATCAGTTCAGCCAAAAAGATTTCGGATTTCGGATTGGGGATTTCGGATTTGCTGTTATACTTCTTATTGATAATACTTATACCTTCACATCAACTTAATAGCAACGTCTCTTTTGCCTATTGAATCACCACATGGAATCAACTTCGGGAAATCCCTCAAAAGCCGCCCGCATTAGCTGGGCGGCATTCGCGGCGAGTAGGGATTGTATTGCCTTTATTAGTTCATTCAAAAAATACTAAATCATTTATGTCATGCAAAAGATTTTCGATTTTGTTTTCGTTCTCCTTCTGCCATTCACTTGTTTATCTCAACAGTGGTCGGCAGTAGGAACTGGTTGTAATGACTTAGCAAGAACAATGTGCGTCTGGAATGATCATCTGATTGTTGGCGGCAGTTTTATTTCTGCGGGAGGGTTACCTGTAAATCTTGTAGCAGAATGGGATGGAACTAATTGGTCAGCACTTGGGAATGGAATTACGAACCAAACTACGATACTTAATCTCATTAATTTCAATGGAACCTTGTATGCTGCGGGAGTAGAGGATCTTGATGTATGGGATGGAAGCAATTGGAACAGTGTTCCGGGAAATCCACATACCGATTTTTACGGATTCACAATATTCAACAACAAAATCTATTTCGCTATGCCTGGTGCTGTTTGGCAATTTGATGGCACTACATGGACAAACATAGGAACCGCAAATACCAATATCTATTCAATCACTCACTATAAAGGAGACATATATGCAGGCGGAGATTTTACTTCGATAAATAGCATTCCCCTTTCTAATATTGCTAAATGGGATGGATCCACATGGTCCTCACTGGGCTATGGCATTCTTTCCGGTCAACTTGTAGACGCAGTTGAAACCTACGATAATGAACTATATGTTAGTGGACTTTTTACAGCATCTGCAGGCAATGCAAGTGATTATTTAATGAAGTGGGACGGTTCAAACTGGCTTTCAATAGGTACCGGAGCGTACACTCGCCCTTGGGAATTAGATTCTATTTATGGGAAGCTTTATATTGGTAGTGGAACCTTGGGCGGCGTAAATGGCTTAGCTGTAAATGGGATTGCCTCATTCGATGGAACAAACTGGGATTCACTTGGCAGTGGAATTATAAGCGGTGCAGGGATAGGAATTGATAAAATGATTGGCTTTGATAATTGCGTTTATGCAAGCGGTCAATTTTCCATCGCCGGAGGTTCTATAGCATTGAACATAGCGCGTTACTGTGATTTTACAGGAATAGAAACTATAAGTGATCAGTTTTCGCTTTCTCCAAATCCGGTTGAGAATTTTTTGAACATTGATTTGCAATCACAACCCGACAATGTTTCACTTTTTATTTATGACGCGGTAGGGCGGAGAGTTTTTTTACCTATCGAACAGAATCACCAAAAAATATCTCTGAATGCAGAAAATCTTCCTGATGGGTTATATTTTATAAAAATCAAAAATCGAAATACTTCGATAGAAAAAATTAGTAAGTTCATTAAAGTTCATAGTCTTTAATTTTTTTGCTCGTGGTTGGCGTCCTCGCCAACCACATTTTTACACTCTCATTTTCTTCCCGCCATCATTCCCTTCATCGCACCCGGAGTAGTAAACTTCTTCATCATCTTCCGCATCTCATCAAACTGCTTTACGAATTGATTTACTTCCTGGATCGTGTTGCCGCTTCCTTCAGCCAACCGTTTTCTTCGTGAGCCATTGAGTAATTCGGGATTCTCACGCTCTGTTTTTGTCATGGAAAGAATAATGGCTTCAATCTTTTTGAATTGCTTCTCATCAATGTCAATATCCTTCATCGCTTTACCAACCCCGGGAATCATCGCCATCAGGTCTTTGATGTTTCCCATCTTTTTGATTTGCGCAAGCTGCGTGAGAAAATCATTGAAGTCGAATTTGTTCTTGCGCATCTTCTGCTGCAGGCGCTGCGCTTCCTTCTCATCAAATTGTTCCTGCGCTTTCTCCACCAAGCCCACGATGTCACCCATGCCGAGGATACGTTGTGCCATGCGATCAGGATAGAAGACATCAATCTGATCGAGTTTCTCTCCCATTGAAACAAACTTGATAGGCTTGTGCACTTCATACTTGATCGAGAGCGCTGCACCACCTCTTGTATCGCCATCGAGTTTCGTCAGCACTACTCCATCGAAATTCAATCGCTCATTAAATGCCTTCGAGGTGTTTACGGCGTCCTGACCGGTCATGGAGTCAACGACAAAAAGAATCTCACCGGGCTGAATGGAGTTTTTCACTTTCTCAATTTCATCCATCATCGCTTCATCAATGGCGAGGCGACCAGCTGTATCTACAATCACGGTGTCGAACTCTTTCAGCTTCGCTTCCTTAATGGCATTCGATGCAATCTGTACCGGGTTTTGATTTCCTTCTTCAGAATAAACTGTAACTCCGATTTGCTCACCGAGAATTTTCAGTTGCTCAATAGCGGCAGGACGGTAAACATCGCATGCTACCAATAGCGGCAGTTTGTTCCTTTTTGTCTTGAGAAAGCTTGCAAGCTTGGCAGCGAAGGTTGTTTTACCGGACCCCTGTAATCCCGCGAGAAGAATGACTGCGGGATTCCCTTTCAGGTTGATCTCGCTCATTTCAGTCCCCATCAATTCAGTAAGTTCATCGAACACAATCTTAACCATCAATTGACCGGGAGAAACAGCAGTCAATACTTTTTCTCCCATCGCCTTGTCTTTTATTTTGTCAGTGAATTCCTTTGCGATCTTGTAATTCACATCGGCGTCAACAAGTGCGCGGCGAATTTCTTTAACTGTTGATGCGATATTGATCTCAGAAATTCTTCCCTGACCTTTCAGCGTTTTTATCGCGCCGTCAATTTTGTCACTTAATGATTCGAACATGAGTGAATAGTGAATGGTGAATGGTGAATAGTGAATTTGTGAATTTGTCAATCATTCCTGAAAGAGTTTTAAGCAAAGAATCATTAACTCTCCACATTTTTAAAATCTTCTTTCCTAATATTAACCAAGCTCTGATGGTAAATCTGTATGCCGCATCAATTTTAATCACGGATTTCAACTGCTGCGAAATTCTTTCTTCCTTCTTAAAATTCAAAACCCCGCTCAGGAAATGAACAGGGTTTTGAGATTTTTTCTAACCTCTATCTTCTTCTATCTTCTTATTGACCAAGATAGGTTTTCAATAACCGGCTACGCGATGTCGAGCGAAGCTTGTTGATAGCTTTGTCTTTGATCTGGCGAACGCGCTCGCGAGTGAGTGCGAATTTTTCTCCGATGTCTTCAAGCGACATGGGATGCTCTATGCCGATTCCGAAATACAACTTGATCACATCCTTTTGACGTTCTGTAAGAGTGCTGAGTGAGCGCTCAATTTCTTTGCGCAATGATTCATTGTAATTAATCGCGCTGTCAGTAGCAATGGAATTTGGATTTTCCAATACGTCGAGCAGAGAGTTGTCTTCGCCTTCAACAAAGGGGGCATCAACAGAAACGTGGCGCGCAGCAATACCGAGCGTGGTTTCCACTTCTTCTGTGTTAATCTCCAGCACCGTTGCCAATTCATCGGGTGATGGCTCGCGTTCGAATTCCTGTTCGAGCGCAGAGAATGCTTTGTTAATCTTGTTCAGTGAACCGACTTTGTTCAATGGTAAGCGAACGATGCGGCTTTGTTCTGCAAGCGCCTGAAGGATGGATTGACGAATCCACCACACGGCATACGAGATGAATTTGAACCCTCGTGTTTCATCAAAGCGTTGCGCTGCTTTAATGAGACCGAGATTTCCTTCGTTGATCAGGTCACTGAGTGAGAGACCCTGGTTCTGGTACTGCTTGGCAACAGAGACTACGAACCGCAGGTTGGCCTTGGTGAGCCGCTCGAGAGCATTCTGATCGCCTTGCTTAATTTTTTTTGCTAACTCTACTTCTTCTTCGGGAGTGAGCAGGTCTACTTTTCCAATTTCCTGCAGGTACTTTTCGAGTGATTGAGATTCACGGTTGGTGATTGACTTGGTAATTTTTAGCTGGCGCATGAAGGTGGGATTTTGGTGGTGTGGGCAAATATATGCCATGAAGGGCATTCACCTGTTCAACAATTTTTGCCATTTTCTTTCTTCCTCCCAATTGCAATGCCAACATACTTAAAAGTTTGTTTTGCCGGTAATCACTATTTCCCCTGTAAGAATCTGTTTTGAAATGATTAAGAAAATTTACTTGTGCGCCTGTCATCCTAAGTCCCGCGCATCGGGATGGAAGGATGTGCGAAAGGCCTCTTGTAATGCAGTTCGATTCTATTCCTAATGACATATTTCCCCAGCCCCTAAGGCAAGTACCTACGCATCATCGAGTGTGAGAGGATTCTCCCTTCATGGAGTTAGAGGGTGAAGTGTCATTGCCAATGAACTCGATTTGAAAAAACACTTTGCGCTCACTATGACAGCCAATTGAACCATTTCAAAACAGCCTCTAATTTCTTATTGCCTGACCTCTGCGCAATTAGTTTTTTTTATTTAGATCATATTTCTACTTTGCGTCGCTTCGCATCGGTGAAGAAAAAAATCCCTGAATGAAATCAACACAACAAAAAAATATAAAGTACACGCTGGAGATTGTAATCAGGTCTTCACCCACAATCTTGTTTGACTTTCTCTCTACCCCATCCGGTTTGGCGCAGTGGTTTGCAGATCGCGTAAATGTTCGGCAGGATAACTTTATTTTTTACTGGGAAGGAAATTCACAGAAAGCAAAAATTATGGATCAGAAGGAAAATGAATTGATACGTTTTCGCTGGGAAGACAGTCCGCCTGACGAATATTTTGAGTTCAGAATTACTGCCACAGAAATTACAGGCGATACTGTCCTTCTGATTACTGATTTTGCTCACCCGAATGAGTTGGAAGAAGATCAAATGCTCTGGAATAGCGAGGTGCATGAATTGACAGCACGGCTTGGTGGATTGTGAGGAGGACGTGTGACTCGTGGATGTGAGACTTGCGGATGTGAGACTTATGGATGTGAGATTGGTGGAGTTAAGATTTAAGACGAAAGAATCGTATTTTGAGAGTCGTATTATGTATATCGTATATTGTGAATGCTAACCCTCTGTGACAAGGCGTGCAAACAATTCGAATGATTCGGCAGAAAACACTGGCAGCCGGTTAATTTGACTCACCGGAATTTTTCTCGCCACCTTCAGAAATTCCTGCCTCGCTAAAATGGATGCCGTTTCTTTTTTGCTCAACAAGTGCAGAGACAGAAAATTTTCATTTTCAAAATGATGAAGCCACGGGGATGCATTTACGCACACGGAAACTTCTTGCCTTTTCAACACCGATAAATGATGGAGCAAATTTTCTTTTGCAGAAGAAAGCTGTTCTCCCGAAATCAGCAACGTACAGCTCGCGAAATTTCCCCACCAGACCATCGTTCTGAACGCAAACATTCTTTCTGAAGAAAACAAGCGCGGGAAATCAAGTATGATAAAGGGAAGCCCGAGATAGTTCTCTCCCTTTGTAATCTTTCCCGTGCTAATGTCTGTTCCTTTCGGAAAAGGAATTTTTTTGAATGATGATGTAGATTGAATTGCCTTTACCGTTTCTGAAAGCTGATGAAAAATTTTTTCGGTAATGATTCTCTTTGTACGAAAGAAGGATTCTTCCTTCAGCAACTGTATCTCTTTTTTAGAAAATAGGATTGATTGCATAAAGGTGAGAATCGTGAATCGTGTTATGTGAATCGTGAATCGTAAATTGAGTTTACCACAAGCAGTATCTTTAAGCCCTCTTACATGACTGTGGAATCTCCGGCTGCTAAAAGTATTGAAAGTAATTTTTCACCAGGATTGATTCCCGGGAATAAAAAATCGTCCCGAAAAAATTTCTTTGGTGTTCGCACACTCGATTTTTACCTGCTGAAGACTTTTATCCCTCCATTCATTGTCATCTTCTTCATCACCCTCTTCGTACTGATCATGCAATTCCTGTGGGTGTATGTAGATGATTTGGTGGGCAAAGGACTTTCATTTTTCGTGATTGCGCAGTTGCTGTTTTTTGCTTCAGCGAGTCTGGTTCCTCTTGCCCTGCCACTTGCTGTGCTGCTTGCTTCCATGATGACGATGGGGAATCTTGCCGAGCACTATGAACTCACATCACTAAAATCATCCGGACTGTCTCTTTTAAGGGTGGTGCGTTCGCTATTGTTGCTTTCGATACTGCTATGCGGTGCAGCGCTTGCTTTTGCGAACTATGCACTGCCGGTGGCAAACCTCAAATTCGGATCACTGCTTTATGATATCCGGCAGCAGCGTCCCGCTCTCAATATCAAGCAGGGAGTTTTCTACAATGAAATTGATGGCTACAGCATTCTGGTGGGAAAGAAAGATGCTGACAACAGGACATTGCACAACGTAATGATTTACGATCACACCCGCGGCAAGGGAGATGATTACGTGATCACGGCAGAAACCGGTAAAATGTACCTGACTCAAGACAAGCGCTACATGGTTCTTCAATTGTACAGAGGACATCAATACCAGGAACTAAACCCCACGGCACGACCCGGAAAAAAATATGAGCAGACGAGAACATCATTCAGGGAGTGGCGCAAAACATTTGACCTGTCGGCATTTGCATTGAGCCGAACGGATGAGCGATTGTTTAAGGAAGATTACAAAATGCAAAACCTGCGGCAACTGAAATTTTCTATTGACACGGTGAAAATGGAAATAGCATCGAACAGCAGGCAGGCGAAGATTTTCACTCGGCCTTTCTACACATTTATCCGCACCAATCTTGACAGCATCAATAAGCATTCTAATCCTTCGGATTCGGTTGTGCAGCGTTCCGCTGTTGATTCATTCACCATCATCAACAAGGCGCTCAATAGCGCGCGCAACGTAAAAGGATATGTTGAATACACAGCTAAAACCCAGGAAAGCAAAATTGGAGTGCTGCGCCGTTTTGAAATTGAGTGGGAAAGAAAATTTGTATTGTCATTTGCCTGCTTTGTTTTGTTCCTGATAGGAGTGTCATTGGGCGCCATCATTCGTATCGGGGGATTCGGGTTGCCATTTGTGATCTCCGTTTTCTTCTTTATCATCTTTTATGTGCTCTCGATAGCAGGAGAGAAGATGGCGAAGGAAGGAGCGCTCTCTCCGTTTTGGGGCATGTGGTTTTCTACTGTTATTCTTTTTCCGCTTGCTATATATCTTATGTACAAGGCCAACCGGGATTCGGCATTGTTGAATTCAGAGGCATACATTATCTTCTTCAAAAAATTATTCAGAAGGAAGGAAATTATTGAAAGGGAAGTATTGTAGATCACGACTCATTCAATAGGACTACCTTACAAGAAATTCTGTAGTGAAAAAGAGAAACTTACAGTCATATTCTATTGGGTTACATCAACAACTCTCAAGTGAAATTTGTCGTGGCGCCATTTACGGGCATGCCAAATAAAATGATTTAAGAAAGGGGAATTTTGATTCACCAGATAGTCACAAATAATAAAATGAAACAATTAACTATTTTATTTACGCTATCATTCTTGTTCGTTTATCAAATGTCGTTTTCACAAAATTGGGGTGGTCAGGGAAAATTCAATGTGGGATTTGCCATGCAGTATCCCTCAGTCACTGGCAGCATTACCTATCCTTTCCAGGACGGATCATTACCCGAGGATATAACCATCACTGATCCTGTGAGTGAAGGAGCACTGACGTTTGGGGCGTCATTCTGGTATAATCAACCTATCTATCGCCTGACCGATAATTTTTCGATTGGGAATACTACTGATGCAATTCCGAGTGTTGGGGCAACAGGTTTCGCCGGTTCACTTTCCAGCTTTATAACGATTCGATTTGGAAATGGAGATCGCGATGAAAGCGAAAGTAAGTTTGGTGCCGGCTTGGGCTTTGGGGTTCAATTAATGGGAGCATACCTTGAGGGAGAAAATTTTTCATATCCTTCCACCAATCAGTTCGGAAAATATGGTTCTGAGAGTGGCGGATTTCCAACTTACATTGGTGCTTATGCGCGGCCTGCTTTCATTGCAGATATTTATTTTGGACGCCTCAAACTAAAATTGAATTACCAACTCGGCAAATACAAAGACCCGCTTGGTAATGGTGAAGTTCCGGATGAAAATTGGACCAACGTTGCAGTGACAATAGGATTTCAATTTGGGAATAAATAAGAATGAGTAGGCTGCCCCACGATATTTCCCATTCCTCTAAATCGCCTCGGGAGATAGTATCGTTTGCGCCATTGAAGTAGAAAAACTTTTACTTTTCCACATATCCACACCACCCAATTTTCCCTATGACTAAGCACTAACTTCGCACAAAACAATTTTCGATGCGCTTAGTAAGCTTAGAGATAAAAGGATTCAAAAGTTTCCCGGAAAAAACAACGATCAACTTCAATGACTCCATCACAGGCGTTGTTGGTCCTAATGGTTGCGGCAAATCGAATATTGTAGATGCCATTCGCTGGGTATTAGGTGAACAGAAAACCACCATGCTTCGATCCGAAAAAATGGAGAACATCATCTTCAATGGAACCAAGCAGCGCAAAGCATCATCACTCGCCGAGGTAGCCCTCACGTTTGAAAATGATCGCAATCTTCTTCCCACCGAATATCATAAAATCACCATCTCGCGACACTACTTCCGAAATGGTGACAGTGAATACAAGCTCAACGGAATTTCCTGCCGTCTCAAAGACATCACTTCACTTTTTCTCGACACCGGCATCAGTAGTGATTCGTATGCCATTATTGAATTGGGAATGGTGGAAGAAATTCTTCATGACAAAGATCACTCCCGCAGGAAATTATTTGAGCAGGCGGCCGGTATTTCTAAATACAAAGCGAGAAAGAAAGAAACCCTCAGCAAACTCGAAGCAACGCAACTGGATTTGAATAGGGTGGATGACCTGCTTTTTGAAATTGAAAATAATTTGAAGGCACTCGAAAGCCAGGCGCGAAAAACAGAACGCTACTATAAACTGAAAGAAGAATACCGGGCGCTCAGCATTGAGCTTGCCTTGTTCACCCTCGAAGGATTTAAAAAATCATTTGCGCAATTGCAGCAGCAGCAACAACAGGAAGAGGATAAAAAACTAAAGATTGAAACGGAAGTATCATCACTCGAAGCAACTCTGGAGAAAGAAAAGGTTGACAACATAGCGAAGGAAAAGCGAATGATTGCGGCACAAAAAGAATTAAATGATTTTGTTACTGCAATCAAGCAGAAAGAAAATGAGAAAAATATTTTTTCCGAGAACCTGAAGTTCCAAAAAGATAAACAACTAAATCTCTCCTCTCAAATACACAAAGCGAATGATGATCTGAAGCAGATCACTTCGGGTATTAATTCACTCGCATCGGAGAAAAACCAGGAGTCACATACGCTGACTTCGATGATGCAGGAACTGGAAATTGCGAAACAAGTGCTGAGCAATGTGAAAGAGGATCATGCGGGAATTAAGTCAAGGCTGGAAGAACAAACTGCATTAATGCGCGGGGTGGAAAAAGAAATTGCAGAGGTGGAAAAGAACATTACGATCAGGGATGTACAGAAACAAAATCTTCAGCAGGAAAAAGAGCGCAGTACCTCTGAATTTACAAATCGCCAGCAGGAACATGAACGGTTGCAAAATGAGATGAATGATTTGCGCAGTGAAGAGCAGCACAAAAAACAAATCGTGCTTGAACTGACACAAGCCGGTGATGAGCTACAGCAGAAAATTAACGGCGCAGAAGAAGAACTCGAAGTGGTGCGTGAAGAGTTGCGCTCCATCCATCGCCATCTCGATGCGCGTCAGAATGAATTCAACC